>OLFX01000027.1_pt1 | contig 226082 bp, 193 predicted proteins | sample 1605091 | NCBI WGS metagenome assembly OLFX01 (sample SAMEA3888906, study PRJEB22519) | human gut metagenome | biome: human gut; feature: human-associated habitat; material: faeces | place: Denmark | collected 2012
CACACCATGCGGCATACATTCTGTACCAGAATGGCAAACGCGGGCATGAACCCCAAGGCATTGCAGTACATCATGGGACACGCCAACATTGTAATGACGCTGAACTATTACGCCCACGCTACTTTCCATTCCGCACAGGAGGAAATGGAACGGCTGCAAGCCAAGGCAAAAACCACCGTAGAGGCCAAGCCGGAGCCTGCGGCGGAAAGCGCCGAGGAAACCAAGGCGGCATAAGTAGTACGCAGAATTTACTACTGCTTTTACTACTTTTGAGAGTGAAAACATGAGGGGTAATAAAAAGATTTGTGAGGTTCTTCCGATATGAAAAGTGCCGGAAAAGCCCGAAGTAACGGGCTATACCGGCATATAAGAACATCTAAAGAGATAATTAGAAATCTATTAAATGATTCGCAATAAATATAAAAAAGAATGGACTGCGATAGCAGTCCAAGGAGGGAAATCCAAGAACCTCAGGTTCTTGGTGGGGTTTGGGGCAAAGCCCCAACGTAACCCAACGTTTCCCCCAATGTCACCCCAAAATCATCGTTTCCAGCGCTTTTGCGGCAATGCTCAAAGCCTGCCCGCTGCGGCGGGCCATCAGCAGATGGCGGGGAGGAATGGTTTCCGAAAGGGTCAGCCGTCCGATTTCCTGCGCTTGCAGCGCAGGCGCGGCAAACGCTTCCGGCAGAAACGCCATGCCGAGATCCTGCCGCACGAGAGGGAGAATCTGGTCGGACGTGGCAACCTCAATATCCGGAGAAAACGCGACGCCGTTTTCGGCAAACAGGTTGTATGCGAAGGCATAGCTCGCCGTTTCGTGCCCCAGACTGATGAACGGATAGGCCGCCAGATCGGCCAGCGTCAGCTTCTGACCGCATAGACGCATCAGGGACGGGCCGCAGACCGGCACTTCCTCAAATTGCCCCAGCGGCTCGATGTGCAGGCCGCTCGTATCCTCCGTGGGCGAGGTGACGACGGCCACATCCACCAAACCGTTTCTCAGCGCAGCAAGCGCCTGCGGCGTGGAATGGTTGGAAATGCGCAGACGAATGCCCGGATACGCCCGATGAAACGCGCCCAGCACGGGCAGGAGAAAGCCGTGCAGCGCCGTTTCGCTCGCGCCGATGGAAACCACGCCGCTTTGCAGACTGCGGTCGCTGGCCAGCTCTTCTTCGCCCGCCTGAATCTGTTCGCAGGCGACGGAGACGCGCGCAAACAGCTTTTCGCCCTCCGGCGTGAGCGATACGCCGCGGTTGCTGCGCACAAAGAGCGTGCAGCCCAGCGCAGATTCCAGATTGCGGATTGTTCGGGTGAGGTTGGGCTGGCTGGCAAGCAGCACACTGGCTGCTTTGGTGAAGCTGCCGAACCGCGCGACGGTATAAAATACGCGGTAAGCGTCATAGCTGACGATCATGGGGAAACTCCTTCATGCGTTTTGGATATATTCAGAATATCATTTATATATTTTTCATATCGACGTATTTGTAGTATAGTCGGAGCGTTGAGCGTTGTCAAGCCTTGCGCTTGGACAGGAGGAAATGGATATGAACGATATGATCATTTGCATCGGCAGACAATACGGAAGCGGCGGACGCGAGGTCGGCGAAAAGCTGGCGAAGCGGCTGGGCGTGACCTGTTACGATAAACTGCTGCTCAAGCAGGCGGCGAAAGAGGGCGGCGTTTCGCTCGGCGAGGTTGAGCGGCAGGATGAAAAGCCCGTCAGTGCCAGCGCATTCCTTTCCGGCAACGTGTTTGCGGACAGCGCGAGTATCGGCGGCGCGTTTTATTCCCAGAGCCAGCTTGTCTACGACGCAGAGAAAAAGGCCATTCTGGACGCGGCGGCCAAGGGCGGATGCGTCATCATCGGCCGCTGCGCGTCGTCGATTCTGAGAGATCGGAAAAACGTGCTGTCTGTGTTTATCTACGCGGATGAGGCGGATCGCGTGGCGCGCATTGCCAGGCGCAACGGGCTTGATGAACGCGAGGCCCGCGCGCGGATGCGCAAGATGGACCGCATGCGTAAGCGCTATTTCGATTTTTACGCCGATACGCAGTGGGGCGATCCGGAAAGCTATGATGTGATGCTTTCCAGCAGCCATTACGGCGTGGACGGATGCGTGGATCTGCTTTGCGAAAGCTTACAGAAGGGGAACAGCCATGAATAAGGATTTGACGGTCGGCGATCCGGCGAAGGTACTTTGGAAATTCTGCCTGCCGCTTTTCGGCAGCATCATCTTTCAGCAGCTTTACAACATCGCGGACAGCTTTGTCGCGGGCAAATTCATCGGCGAAAACGCGCTGGCTGCCGTCGGCAACAGCTATGAAATCACGCTGATCTTCATCGCGTTTGCGTTCGGCTGCAACATCGGCTGCTCGGTCATCGTCTCTCAGCTCTTCGGCGCGAAAAAGCTGGGCGAAATGAAGACGGCGGTCTATACGACGTTTATCGCCAGCGCGGTGCTGTGCGCGCTGCTGATGCTGGCGGGCACGCTGGGCTGCAACGGCATGCTGCGTCTGATCAATACGCCGGAAAACGTGTTTGCGGATTCCAAATTGTATCTGGATATCTACATCATGGGTCTGCCGTTCGTGTTCTTCTACAACGTGGCGACGGGCATTTTCTCCGCGCTGGGCGATTCCAAAACGCCGTTCATCTTTCTGGCCGCGTCCTCGACGAGCAACATCTTCATGGATATCCTGTTCGTCACCGCGTTCAAGATGGGTGTGGCCGGCGTGGCGTGGGCAACGTTCCTGTGTCAGGGCGTGAGCTGCGTGCTCGCGATGCTGTTTGTGCTGCGCCGCCTGAAGAGCGTGGAGACCGAGGAAAAGAGCGCGATTTTCTCCTTTCCGCTGTTTTGCCGCATTGCGGCAATCGCCGTGCCGAGCATTTTGCAGCAGAGCTTCATCTCCGTGGGCAACATCGTCATTCAGGGCGTGATCAATTCGTTCGGTTCGAGCGTGATGGCGGGCTACTCCGCCTCCGTCAAGCTCAATAACCTCGTGATTACCTCGCTGACGACGCTGGGCAACGGCATTTCCAACTTCACGGCGCAGAACATCGGCGCAAGCAAGATGGATCGCGTGCGCGACGGCTTCCGCGCGGGTCTGAAGCTGGTGTGGATGCTCTGCCTGCCGATTGTCGCGCTGTATCTGCTGGGCGGACGCATGCTGGTGAATATCTTCATGAACGAGCCGAGCGAAGCCGCGATGGCCTCCGGCGTGCAGTTCCTGCGGATTGTGTCGCCGTTCTACTTCTTGGTTTCCTGCAAGCTGGTTTCCGACGGCGTGCTGCGCGGTGCGGGGCTGATGAAAGAATTCATGGTTGCGACGTTCACGGATTTGATTCTGCGCGTCGGGCTGGCCATCGGCCTTTCCAAGGTGCTGGGCGTGACGGGCGTGTGGTGCGCATGGCCGATCGGCTGGACGATCGCGATGGTGCTGTCCGTGCTCTTCTATCGCCGCGGGCCGTGGGAGAAGCAGAAGGCTTAACTTTTTGAAGCGCTTTCCTTCGGGAAGGCGTTTTTTTGACTCCTTCCGTCACGACTTCGTCGTGTCACCTCCCTCCAAGAGGGAGGCGTTTGATATGCGTTTCCGCAAAAAAACAAACCGCATTTTTAACGAGTGAAATTGTGCGCTTTCTGTGGTATAATAGAATCAACTTGGCGCGTCAAGCCGAAAGAGAACGTCAAAAAACAGGGAGGAAACGAATATGGAACTCAAAGGCAGCAAGACCGAAAAGAACCTGATGACCGCGTTTGCGGGCGAGTCTCAGGCGCGCAACAAGTACACCTATTTTGCGTCCGTAGCGAAGAAGGAAGGATACGAGCAGATCGCCGCGATCTTCCTCAAGACGGCCGACAACGAGAAGGAGCACGCGAAGATGTGGTTCAAGGCGCTGGGCGAATTGGGCGACACGGCGCAGAACCTCGCGGCGGCGGCCGAGGGCGAGAATTACGAATGGACGGACATGTACGCGCAGTTTGCCCGCGAGGCGGAGGAAGAGGGCTTCAAGGCGCTGGCGGCGAAATTCCGCATGGTCGGCGAGATCGAGAAGCACCACGAAGAGCGCTACCGCGCGCTGCTCAAGAATCTGGAAATGCAGCAAGTCTTTGAGAAGGGCGAAATGACGATGTGGGAGTGCCGCAACTGCGGCCATCTGGTGATGGGCAAGAAAGCGCCGGAGGTCTGCCCGGTCTGCGCGCATCCGCAGAGCTATTTTGAGGTTCGCGCGGAGAATTACTGATAGGATGGGGACGTTTGGGACTCCGTTCCAAACCCTGCCAGAAACCTGAGGTTTCTGGACTTCCCATATCCTCTATTGCTTCGCAATAGCAATGCGAAATCTGAAACAGACGAAGGGGCGGCCGTTGGCCGTCCGTTCTTTCAATCTGCGACAGGGCGGTAGGCACACAGGAGGAACGACCATGGAATACAGCACTTTGGATAAGCTGGGCGTGCGCGTCTCGCGTCTGGGTTTTGGCTGCATGCGTTTTCCGCTGACGGCGGAGGGCAAAATCGATGAGCCGCGCGCGGCGGCAATGCTGGATACGGCGTACAAGGCGGGCGTGACGTATTACGACACGGCGTATTTTTACCATCAGCACACCGGCGAAGCGTTTTTGGGGCGCGCGATGAAGCGCTATCCGCGCGACACGTTTTATCTGGCGACGAAGATGCCGATGAGCATCGTCGAGTCGCTGGACCACGCGAAAGAGATCTTCGAGGGTCAGCTGGCCGCGCTGCAAACGGATTACGTGGATTTTTACCTGCTTCACGCCGTCAACGGCGAGCGCTGGAAGCAGGCGCAGGAGATGGGCATTGTCGATTTCCTGCTGGAGATGCAGAAAGCGGGGCGCATCCGCCACTTCGGTTTCTCGTTCCACGGTTCGTATGAAGAGTTTGAAACGATTCTGACCGCGCGCGACTGGGATTTCTGCCAGATTCAGTTTAACTATATGGATCAGGAGATTCAGGCGGGCATGCGCGGCTATGCGCTGGCGGAGAAGCTCGGCGTGCCGATCATCGTGATGGAGCCCGTGAAGGGCGGCAGTCTGGCGACGATCAGCGACGACATCACCGCCAAGTTTAAAGCCGCGCACCCGGATTGGTCGGTCGCCTCGTGGGCCATGCGCTGGGTGGCCAGCCTGAACAACTGCAAGATCATCCTCTCCGGCATGACGGAAGAGGATCAGGTTGCGGATAACCTCGCCACGTTCAGCCATCTTGAGCCGCTGGGCGAAAGGGAGCTGGCCGTGATCGAGGATGTGCGCGCGGCGCTCAAGCAGCGGGTTTTTGTCGGCTGCACGGGCTGCAAATACTGCATGCCCTGCCCGTTTGGCGTGGATATCCCGCGCAATTTCAAGCTGATGAACGACTATGAAATGTACAGCAACGAGCGCGCGCTCAAATCCGGCTGGAATTTCATCGACGAAGGCGCGCGGGCGACGGCCTGTAAAAAATGCGGCAAGTGCGAACGCGCCTGCCCGCAGAGGCTGCCCATTCGGCAGAAGCTGGCGGAAATTGCGGAGAGAATGAATGAAAGCGGGCTGAACCCGCCGGTTTTTCCGCCGCAGTCCGTAAAGCCTTAAAGCTTTATACACGCGGGCAGACTTTACGCAATTTCTTCATGCGTAAAAAAATGGACTGCGTCAGCAGTCCGAAACGGGAAATCCGGGAACCTCAGGTTTCTGGCGGGGTTTGGGGCGGAACGCCAACGTTTCCGACGCCCTCCACGTTCCCCGTCTTCAAATAGTTTTCAATGCAATCGCATAGATCGGCGAGCAGCTCAGGCATGTCCAGCGGCTCGTCTTTCTTTTGGCCGCCGGGCGTGCCGGAGGTGATCCATTCGGGAATAGCGTTCGAGCTGAGATGCAGATAGCGTCTGTTTTTGCTCGCATAGAGATAGATATATTCGCCGCCGACGTTCGGCCCCCAGATGGCCGCGTCGCTGGAAATGGTTTTGATTTTCCCCATGTAAGGCTTGCCCAGCGGGGTATCCACATCCGCAAAGGCGTTGCAGATGGATTCCACCGTCACCCCTTCGGGACAGGCCAGCATTTTGATATCCGGGCTGTTGCGGTTGACGCTCTGCGGCGAGGCGGAGACGCACAGCGCCAGCCCGCCGATGAGCAGCATCGTGCCCAGCACGATGGAATCCCGAACGATCAGCATCAGCCCCAGCGCGGCCAAAGCGACGCCGCCGACGCGGAAAAGGAAGAACCGCACTTTGCCACGGTCATCCAGCGAGGTGATCTCTGCCAGCTCGTCCTGAACCCACCAGACGGCACGCTCCGCCCACGTCGGCGCGTCCTCCGGCACAGCGCCGCTCTTGAAGAAACGGACGATATCCCGAATGCAGGCGTAGATCCACCAGACAAAGGCGATAAACGCCAGCGGCAGGGCGAACCAGATGCAGATGGTGGCAATCAGGCCGCTGTTGGTGCGGTCCGTGATATGCAGCGTAATCAGGAAAAACAGCGCGGCGTAGAGCACGAAGCGAAACCGCTTGAGACAGACTTTGGCGAGCATAAAACGCCTCCCTGAAGGATGATGGATAGGTTTCACATTCGACGACGGGCGGCGGTTTCCTCTCAATTCTGCACGAAAAGCATTTTTTTTACACGAATGAATAGGACACCCTCCGCCCAGATATGATATAATAGAATAGAAACATATTCGTAAGAACGGATGACGAAGGGGAACGGACGTATGAAAAAAATCGTGACGCTTGTTTTCGTCCTGCTGACGCTGCTGACGGCGGCCGCCTCGGCGGAAAGCTATACGCAGGCGGATTTTGAATGGGCCGAGGCGGTTCAGGATCAATCCACGCTGACGCTCAAAGAACAGGCGAAGTATCTGGATATCGTGAAGCAGCGCCAAAGAGGCATTGCCTTGCTGGCGATGGGCGGGGCGGATACGCCTTTCCAGATTGCCAGCGCCGCGCAGCTGGCCGAGCTGGCGCAGTATGTCAACGCGGGGGACGCGACGTTCGTCTCGGCGCATTATGTGCTGACAGACGACGTGAACCTGTCCGCATACGGCAACTGGACGCCGATCGGCACGATCAATCAGCCCTTTGCGGGCGTTTTTGACGGGCAGAACCACGTCGTCACGGGGCTGAAAATCGACAGAAGCCAGGGCGTATATCAGGGCCTTTTCGGCTGCGTGAACAGCCAGGACGCAAACCGCAAGGCGCAGGTTAAAAACGTCATTGTCAAGGACGCGCAGATCCGGACGAAAAGCATGTCGGGCGCGGTGGTCGGTTTTTACGGCGGCTGGGCTTCGCAGATGGAGCCGCTGGAAAACTGCGCGATGGTCGGCGGCAGCATCGAGGGCTGCGTGGATAGGGCGGGGTATGATCAGGCCGCTTCCATCGGCGGCGTGGTCGGCCTCAGCGATGCGGACGTGCGTTTTTGTTATTCCACGGGTACGGTGATCGTGCCCCGGTCGGCATGCGAGATCGGCGGCGTGGCCGGATGGGTTGACGGCAATGTTCAAAGCTGCTATGCGGCGGGAAGCATGGACATCTTCCCGGATTCGAGATACCAGATTTTCGAAATCGGCGGTCTGGTGGGCGGCGTGGATGACGACGTCAGCGATTGCTATTCGACGGTGGACGTCGTGGGTCTCGGCGATAACACGATAAAATTCGGCGGTGTTGCCGGCACGGTGGGCGGCAGCGTCACGCGCTGCTTTGCCACGGGCAATGTTCAGGCATGGAGGACGGTGGGCGGCGTGGCCGGTATGGTCGGCACGAGGGGCGGCAGCCTCACGGACTGCGTGGCGCTGAACGGCGCTGTGAGCGGCACGGAGAGCAGCTATAAGGGCATCAGCCGCGTCGGCAACGTGCTCAAGAGCGAGGGCGGCAGCGAAAGCGGCAACTACGCGTGGAGCGGCATGAAGGTGAACGGAAACACCGTGGCCGACGACGACGTGGAAGGCTCAAACGGCGCGGATCTGACCTATGACGACCCAAACGGCCTGAGCAGGCAGTTTGAAACGATTTTTGGCGGAAACAGCGCGTGGACATACGCTGAAAACGGCCTGCCGACGCTCAAAAATGTCGGCGGCACGCAGTCAGGCGATTTGCCCGTGTGGATGACCAGCCAGAACAAGGTTTATATCTATACCGCGGCGGATTTGGCTCAGCTGGCAACGGACGTCAACGGCGGCAACAACATGAGCGGCAAAACGGTGCTGCTGATGAACGATATCGATCTGTCGGGCTATCCCAACTGGACGCCGATTGGCCGGTTTGATCCGCCTGACGACATGCTGCCGTTTTCGGGTGTGTTTGACGGACAGGGCTACTCGATTACCGGCCTGAAAATTTCCGGAAATGAAGACGCGAGAGGGCTGTTTGGCTATACATACTCCGGAGCTATTCGGAATGTCGTGATTCGCAATCCGGAGATCGAGGGGAAGGATCAGGTCGGCGCACTTGTCGGCTATCAGGCTTATTCAAACCAAGGCATCAAGAACTGCGCGGTGATTGGCGGAAAGATACAGGGACGCAGCCACGTTGGCGGTCTGGTCGGCTATATGGAAGAAAGCCCGATCCAAAACTGCTATTCGACGTGTGAAGTTGTCGCAATGGATTTTTATGCAGGCGGAATTGTCGGAGACCACCGTGTTGTGGCGAGTATCCGGAACTGCTATGCGACAGGAAATATCAGCGGAACGTATAGCGGAGGTATCGTCGGCGTGGCGCAGGACGTAGAGCGATGCGTGGCGCTGGGGCAGACCGTGACAGGCAAAAGCAGCAATCGAGTGACTGATTCGGTTAGAATATCGGATGTTTACGCGTGGGGCGGCATGAAGGTGAACGGAAACACCGTGACCTACGGCGCGGCGAACAATGAAAACGGCGCAGACCTGGTCTACAACGGCGGCGCGCTTTCCAAGCAGTTCTCCGAGATTTTTGCGAATGACGACGCGTGGACGTACACCGAAAACGGCCTGCCGATTTTGAAGGTCGTCAAGGGCGAACAGAGCAGCGAATTGCCGAGCTGGATGCTCAGCGACGCTTCCACGATTTACATCACTACGGCCCAGCAGCTCAAACAGCTCGCCGACGAGGTGAACGCGGGCGACAGCAAGAGCGGCAAAACGGTGCTGCTGATGAACGATATCGATCTGTCGGTATACCCCAACTGGTCGCCCATCGGCACACTCAATATGAACTGGTCTGATGTTAGTCGTCCGTTTTCGGGCGTATTCGACGGACAGAATCACACCATCAGCAATTTGACCTGTACGTCGGCTACGAACGGCTATGCGGGATTGTTTGGCAACTTTGACGGCACGGTTCAAAATCTGATCCTTCGCGACGCACAGATTACGTCAGAGTCGAACGCCGGCGCGGTTGTTTCTAATAACTACGGAGGTCGAGTGCTCAACTGCGCCATGATCGGCGGAAGCGTGAAGGGAAAAAGCATTGCGGGCGGCGTTGTCTCCTATAACAGGGGAACCGTTGAAAACTGTTATGCGACGGGCGATGTTACGTCTTTGAGCGGCAGCTGGATTTGTTATGTGGGCGGCGTTGTCGGCTATAATTATATGAACGGAACGGTTCAAAGCTGTTACGCAGCAGGCAGGGTTGAGTCTGAAAAACATGCGGGCGGCGCTGTCGGAGGGAATTATGGAACGGTTCAAAACTGCGTGGCGCTGGGGCAGAGCGTATCGGCCCAAGGGGATGCGCATCGCGTCGTCGGCGAAAACGGCGGCGGAACGCTCAGCGGCAACTACGCGTGGAGCGGCGTGCAGGTGAACGGACAGCCCGTGACCGACGGCCTGGCCGACAACGAAAACGGCGAGGATATTCTGGTGCACGACGGCCTGATTTATGGAAAGAACGCGCAGATTTTCGCGTGGCCGGGCTTTGACACGGCCGTGTGGGAGCTGCGCAACGACCAGCCGGGCAAGCTGCCGCGGTTCAAGGGCACAAGTGCAGACCCGACGCTCAACCTGTCCGCACAGACCAGCACAGTGACCTGTGACGTGGAGCTGAACGGGGACGCGGGCGTTTCCGGCATCCGCTATAAGGTGAACGACGCAGCGAACGATACCGAGTACAGCGGCGTGTTTACCGTGAACCTGCTGGACAAGCTGGAAATTGAACCGACGATTCGCACAGGCTATGCGTTTGCGCAGTGGAGCGACGGAAAGACGGATAACCCATATACCATGGCCGTGACGGGCGCTGTCTCGCTGACGGCGCAGACCCAAATCGAGACGTATACCATCGATTATGAGCTGAACGGCGGCGCGCTGGAGGCGGGCAAGACGAACCCGGCGACATACACCTTGGAAACGGCGTCGTTCAGGCTGGAAGAGCCGACGCGAGCGGGTTACACCTTCGCGGGCTGGACGGGCAGCAACGGCACGACCCCGCAGACCGACGTCGGCATTGCGCAAGGCTCGACCGGAAATCTCCATTTTGAGGCCAACTGGACGGCAAACAGCTACAAGATTCTCTACACGGGCGTGGAAGGCGCGGACGTCTCGACGTTCCCGACGAAGCATGTCTTCGGAAAAGACACGGCGATCCCGAATCCAACGAAGACGGATTACAGCTTCGCGGGCTGGAAAGTCAACGGAAGCGCGGCAGCGCGCGACCTGACGCTGAGCGGAACGGCGTATACGGCGGATATCACGCTGGAAGCGACGTGGACGGCGAATGAATTCACCATCACGTACAGCGGCGTGGAAGGCGCGGATGTCTCGAAGTTCCCGACGAAGCATGTCTTCGGAAAAGACACGGCGATCCCGAACCCGACGAAGACGGGTTACGGCTTCGCGGGCTGGAAAGTCAACGGAAGCGCGGCGGCGCGCGACTTGACGCTGAGCGGAACGGCGTATACGGCGGATATCACGCTGGAAGCGACGTGGACGGCGAATGAATTCACCATCACGTACAGCGGCGTGGAAGGCGCGGATGTCTCGAAGTTCCCGACGAAGCATGTCTTCGGAAAAGACACGGCGATCCCGAACCCGACGAAGACGGGTTACGGCTTCGCGGGCTGGAAAGTCAACGGAAGCGCGGCAGTGCGCGACCTGACGCTGAGCGGAACGGCGTATACGGCGGATATCGCGCTGGAAGCGACGTGGACGAAACTGACCGAACCGACGCCGTCCGTGATCATGGAAGGCGGCACGGCCTTCATCGTCGGCAAAGCGACCGAAGATGCAATCATGCACATCGGCAAGGGCGTCGCGAATTTCGGCGTGGCGAACCTCGATTACGTCGATGTGGATGGCAAGCGGCTCGATCCGCAGTTCTATACCGCGAAGGACGGATCGATCATCCTCACCGTGCATCAGGCGTATCTCAACACGCTTTCCGTCGGCGAGCATATCCTGACCGCGCACCTCAAAGGGCCGGGATACGAGGGACAGACGGTTTCCGGAAAGATCGTGGTTGCGCCCGTGCCGGATATGTCCAACCTGCCGCAGACGGGCGACGCCAGCCCGGTGCTCCTCTGGGGCGCGACGCTGGGCCTCTGCGCGGCGGTACTGGCCGTGATGAAACGGAAAAAGAGGTAAGCGGCCTGAGGCCGCCTGCACTTCCGCCGCAATCTGCAAAACCCCAAAGTTTTGCGCACGCGGATGATTTTTGAGCAATTTCTCATGGATTAAAAAAGCGCGAACCTCCCGAATGCTGAAAAGACGGGAGGTTCGCGCTTTTGTCATTATTTCTTGTTTTTGGGATTCCCGTTCGCGTAGTCGCACCATGCGCGCAGCGTGCAGGTTTCGCACGCGGGTTTGCGCGCAGCGCAGACGCGGCGGCCGTGGTAGATCAGCCAGTGGTGCGCGCGGCTCCACTGATCTTTGGGAACGGCCTGCATGAGCTGATGCTCGGTCTTGAGCACATCCGGCGCGTCCGCCAGCCCCAGCCGATTGGTGACGCGGAAAACATGCGTATCGACGGCGATGGCGTCCTCGCCGAACGCGCAGCTCATGACGACGTTCGCCGTCTTGCGTCCCACGCCCGGCAGGGATTCCAGAGCGTCGTGATCCGCGGGCACTTCGCCGCCGAAGCGGGCGACCAGCTCCCGCGCCAGCAGCACAAGGTTTTTGGCCTTGTTGTGGAACAGGCCGCAGGTCTTGATATACGGTTCGATCTCTTCCGGTTCGGCCTTGGCCAAAGCCGCCGCGTCGGGATAGGCCGCGAAGAGCGCGGGCGTAACCATGTTGACTTTCACATCCGTACACTGAGCGGAGAGAACCACGGCGACGAGCAGCTGAAACGGATTGGCAAAGTGCAGCGCGGGTTTCGCGTCTGGATACAGCCGCGCCAGCTCGGCGAGAATCAGGCGGTTTTTCTCTTCTCTTTCCATCATTGACGTATTTCTCCTTGGCATTGGCATACGCAAAGCAAATCGGGAAAACCAAGAACATGAGGCTCCCGGCAGGGGCGGGGCAGAACCCCCTGTATTTCTTTTATTATACTCGATGCGTCACCGCTTTTCAAGCAGCGGCGTGAGCGACAGATGGCGCGTGCCATAGCCCTCCGCCCGGTAAAAGCCGATGAGCGCGCCGGGATTCAGACGGCGATAGACCTGCATCACCTGCGGCGTCTGTGCCAAATCAAACCGAACGGACAGGCCGCAGCCGATGGCGACTTCGCGCGGCGTGGCGATCACCCCGGCAGACAGACCGGCGCGGTGCAGCGCGTCTTCCATCCGCAGAACCTGCGTGCGCGAACGAAAGGCGGCGAGACCAAAGGAATCATTCATGCAAAGCTCCCCCTCTCATATACTCCACTGTATGAGCACGCGCAGGCGGCGGTGCGAGAAAGGGGAATGCGCTTGATTTATCTGGATAACGCGGCGACGAGCTTTCCAAAGCCGCGCTGCACGGTGCAGGCGATGGCGGACGCGCTGGAAACAAGCGGGGCCAATCCGGGACGCGCGGGGCACAGGCTTTCGCTGGCGGCGGGGCGGATTATCGAAATATGCAGGCAGCATATCGCCGAGATGCTGGGCGAGGCGGACGCAAGCCGCGTCGCTTTTGCGCAAAACACGACTGACGCGCTCAATATGGCGATTCACGGCGCGGTGCATACGGGCGACCACGTGGTTTCCACACTGATGGAGCACAATTCCGTTTTGCGCCCGCTTTCGGAACTGGCGAGAAGCGGCATCATCACGCTCACGCTTGTGCCGCCGGACGCGGACGGCCGCATTCATGCGCAGGAGATCGAGCGAGCGCTGACCGCGCGAACGCGGCTGGTCGCGATGACGCACATGTCCAACGTCCTGGGGCTTGAGCAGGATGTCGCGGCTGTCGGCGCGGTGTGCCGTCGGCGGGGCGTGCTGTTTCTGGTGGACGCGGCGCAGACGGCGGGGCATGTGCCGCTGAAACCGGGAAAATGGGGCTGCACCATGCTGGCCATGCCGGGGCACAAGGGGCTGCTAGGACCGCACGGCACGGGCGCACTCTGGGTCAGAAACGGGGTGACGCTTGCGCCGCTGCGGCAGGGAGGAACGGGTTCGGCCTCCGAAAGCATGTTTCAGCCCCGCATGATGCCGGACAGTTTGGAGAGCGGGACGCTCAATCTGCCGGGCATCGCGGGGCTGGATGCGGGCATGCGGTTTGCATTGGCGCATGCGCGAGAAGCGCGCGAAACGACGGCCGCGCTGTGCGGCATGATGCGCGAGGCGCTGCAAAACATGACCAATGTGCGGGTTTACACGAAGGAGGGCGCGTCGCTGCTGAGCTTTAACGTGGAAGGGATGGCTTCACAGGTTGTGGCGGCGGCGCTGGACGAACAGAATATCGCGGTGCGCGGCGGGCTGCATTGCGCGCCGGGCGTGCATCGCTTTTTGGGAACGCTGAATATCGGCGCGGTGCGCGTCAGCCCGGGGCTGATGAACACGGCGGCGGAAGCGAAAAAGCTGATTGACGCGGTATGGCGGATTGCGAAGGGATAAAGAAAGGCCGCTCGTCCTGAAGAGACGGGCGGACAGAGAAATTTAGTTTCCGGCGTTTTCTGCGGCATTAAAGAGGGCGACGATGGCATCCACTTCATCGCGAAGTTCGGTCATCGAGCCGGTGAGCACGCTGCCGGCCTGCAAACGCTGCTCAGCCGCGTCGAGCGTGGTGATGCAGTCGGAGAGCATCGAGCCGTCCACGATGACCGTGCCCGCGCCGTAAATATTGGAAGCCAGCGTATTGAGACACTGCATGGCGTAAATATGCGCGCGGACATTGGAGAGCAGCGTCATGGTATTGGTTCCGCTGGACTGTGTGAGCCGATAGACGGCGGTCTGCGCCTCGTTGGCTTCGTTGGTGGCGCGGGCCATCAGCGCGTCGCTGGTGGTACGGCTGGCGGAAGAAGCGCGCAGATAGGAAACGGTTAAGCCGATGAGCGCAACGGCCAGTACGAAAATCACGATGCTCAAAATGCGGATGGTTTTCTGGCTTTTGCGTTTGCTGCTGCCGGTTTGAAAGGAATACATAAACAACCTCCCTGTCATGAAAGAGAAAAGAGCTTTGTCACGCGAAATCATTATAGCACATTCATCAAATGGCGTAAAGGGGCGAAAAAAGAGACGGTTTTAAGACGAATGTGGCGGTAATATGTCTAAAAATGTGCAAATTTGAATGAAAGTGGAGAACTATGCCCAAATCGAGACGAAAGCTTGAACAAACGATACGCGATAGAGTATAATATATTGGATAGCGGCTGTGAGAGCAGCCATACGGGAGGAAAAAGAGATATGCCGATGAACATTGCCATTGACGGCCCGGTGGGCGCGGGCAAGTCTTCGATTGCCGATCAGGTAGCGCAGAGACTTCATATTCTGCATTTGGATACGGGCGCGATGTATCGCACGGTCGCGCTGTATATGCTGCGAAACGGGATTGATCCGCAGGATGAGCAGGCGGTTTCCGCGTGCTGCGGCAAGGCGGATGTGCGCGTGGCCTATCGCGACGGCGCGCAGCGGACGATGCTGGGCGAGGAGGATGTGACCGATTTGATCCGCACTGGCGAGGTTTCCGCCGCGGCGAGCGGCATTTCCAAGTGGCCGGCGGTTCGCCGCCGCATGGTGGCCGCGCAGCGCGAGATCGCCGCGACGGCGGACATGCTGATCGACGGACGGGACATCGGCACGCGCGTGCTGACGAATGCGCCCGTGAAAATCTTTTTGACGGCCACGCCGGAGGAGCGCGCACGCCGCCGCTACAAGCAGCAGGTGGAGAAGGGCGACATGACCCCTTATGAGCAGGTGCTCAGCGAATTGAACGCGCGCGACGAGCAGGACATGAACCGCGAGACCGACCCGCTCCGGCAGGCGGAGGATGCGGTGCTGGTGGATTCCACGGACATGACGCCCGAACAGGTGGTGGACGCCATCATCGCCGTGGTGGAGGATGTTTATGGAAAACGGGCGTAACGGACAGGCTGTGCAGGCGGAAGAGAAGCCCGAAAAGCGCATGGAGGCAATGCCTGCCGAACAGGCGGAGAAACCCGAAGCGGAAAAGAAGCCCGGCTACCCGATGCATAAGCGCAGATATACGCCGCTTTACACGATCATCGTGTTCCTTTACGGCATTCTGGTCAAGCTGCTGTTTTTCATGAAGATCGAGGGCCGGGAGAATGTGCCCAAAGACCGCAACTGCATTCTGATGGGCAATCACCAATGCCTGCTCGACCCGGTGACGCTGGCGCTGTGCGTGCCGGATCGCGAGATTCACTTCATGGGCAAGAAAGAACTGTTTGAAAACAAGGCGCTCGGCTGGATTTTTCGTCAGGTTCACGGCTTCCCGGTGGACCGGGGCAACATGGATATGGGTGCGATCCGCACGGCGATGGGCGTGCTCAAAGAGGGCGAAACGCTGGGCATTTTTCCGGAGGGAACGCGCAGCAGGACCGGCCATATGCTGCCGCTTTTGGGCGGCGCTTCGCTGCTGGCGCTCAAGAGCGGATGCGACGTGGTGCCGATTTACATCGAGGGCAGCTACAAGCCGTTTCATCGGATGATCGTTCACGTAGGCAGACCGGTGGAGATGACCGATCTGCGCGCAGGCCGCATGAACAGGGAAACCTGCGACGAACTGACGCGCCGCATGGTAGCTGAATTTGCTCAGCTCAGCGGCGGAAAATCGCTGCCGCCTGCCGAAGCATAACCGGTTTTGGAGAAAAAAGGCGCGCAGATGGAGAAATTTTTTAAAAAAGTTTGAAAATTCGGCGCGCTTCGGCAGGAAAACCGAAAAAGACCTAGAATGAATAAAGATGGGCAATATGGAGTAATGGGGCATAAGCCCTTTTGAAGGCGGGAGCAGGTGCGTATGAAGCTCACAATCGGAGAGCATGCCGGATTTTGTTTCGGCGTTCGGCGCGCGGTGCTCAAGGCCTTTGAATGCGCCGAAAAACAGCTCCCCTGCGTGACGCTTGGGCCGCTGATCCACAATCCGCAGGAGGTTGAGCGCCTGCGCCGGGCGGGCATTCGCAGCGTGGAAACGCTGGATGAAGTTGCGCCGGGCGAAACGGTCATCATCCGCAGCCATGGTGTGACGCCGGATGTGTATCGCACATGCGAGGCGCGCGGCATTCCCGTGATTGACGCGACGTGCCCCCATGTGGCGCATATCCACCAGCTTGTGGAGCAGTACAGCGGGAACGGCGACGCGGTGGTGATCGTCGGCGAAGCGGATCACCCGGAGGTGATCGGCATCGCGGGCTGGGCGCACGGAAAGGTTTTCATTCTGCCCGACGCGCAGGCCGCCGAAGAGGCGGAACTGCCGAAAAAAGCGCTCGTCGTCGCGCAGACGACGATTCGGCGCGATCGATTTGACTCGGTTTTGCAGGTGCTCAGGCGGCGCGTGCCCGACCTGACTCAGCGCATTACCATTTGCGCGGCGACCAGCCAGCGCCAGCAGGAGGCGGAAAAGCTCTCCGGCGAGGCGGACGTGATGGTGGTTGTCGGCGGAAAGAACAGCTCCAACACGCAGAAACTGCTGGAAACCTGCCGTCTGCGCTGCAAGCGTTCCATTCTGGTGGAAACGCCGGAAGACGTGCCGCAGAACCTGGCGAAGGCGGACGACCGCGTGGCGCTGACCGCCGGCGCGTCTACGCCGCAGTGGCTTCTGGAGCAGGTGCGCGCGCGCATTGAAGAAAACGCGAAATAAGACACGCAAAAAACAAATCAGTGTTTCCCGGTGGTCCCCGCCGCCGTGATTCAATAAAGTATGTATCATCCCCCGGCATGCCGCCGGGTAGAGATACTTGAGGAGGTTGTACCCGCATGAACGACATGGAAAAGAATCAGGTTTCCGAGAGCGAAGACTTTGCCGCGATGCTCGAAGAGACGATGGTCAAGTTCCGCCCCGGTCAGGTTGTTAAAGGTGTTGTCGCCCAGGTGAGCGACGACGGTGTTGTCGTGAGCATTCCCGGCAAGGCTGACGGTTTCATTAAGAAGAACGATCTGGTGACCACCGACTGCAAGGTGGACGACGAGATCGAGGCCGAAGTCGTCAAGCTCAACGATGGCGAAGGCTATGTGCTCCTTTCCGAGCGCAAGGTCATGGCCACCAAGAATTGGGAGAAGCTCGTTGCCGAATACGACGAGGGCGCCTATGTGGAAGCTACGGGTCGTGAGGCCGTCAACGGTGGCCTGATCGCCGACGTGATGGGCGTTCGTGCGTTCATTCCGGCTTCTCACCTGTCCCGCCGCTTCGTCGAGAACATCGGCGAGTTTGTGGGCAAGACGATGACCGTCAAGATCATCGAGGTGGACAAGGCCAAGAAGCGCATCGTCGCCAGCCGCAAAGCGTATCTGATGGACGAGAAGAAGAAGGCCTGGGAGAAGATCGAGAAGGATCAGATCGTCACCGGCATCGTCCGCCGCCTGACCGACTTCGGCGCGTTCGTCGATATCGGCGGTGTGGATGGCCTCATCCATGTGACCGATCTGGCCTGGCATCGCGTGAAGCATCCGTCCGAGGTCGTGACCCCGGGTCAGGAAGTGACCGTGAAGATCATCGGTGTGGACAAGGAAAAGGAGCGCATCCAGCTGAGCCTGAAGGCGCTTCAGCCGCAGCCGTGGGACGTGGCCGAGGAGAAGTATCCGGAAGGCTCCATCGTCGAGGGCAAGGTTGTCCGCATCACCACCTTCGGTGCGTTCGTGGAGCTGGAGCCGGGCCTCGACGGTCTGGTTCACATCTCCCAGTGCGCGCTCAAGCGTATCGCCAAGGTTGAGGACGCGGTGCAGGTCGGTCAGACCGTGCGCGTGAAGGTTCTCAAGGTGGACAAGGAAGCCAAGCGCATCAGCCTGTCCATCCGCGAAGCGCTCACCGAGGAAGTCGATTATGACGCCGAGGTGCAGGGTCTGGACTTTGACGATCTGGGCGACGCTCCGGCTGACGACGCCGAGTAATTCCCAATCGCATATCGCAGCATTCGCCGCGCGGGTTCGCCCGCGCGGCGTTTTTTGACGCGCAGGAAAATGCATGAGGCTGTCTGCGCGTATAAGGCTTTGAAGCTTTACAGACTGTGGCGAAAACTGCGGCAACGCGATGAGACGACATTTGGGAAGCTTGTTTGCATCGTTCATTCATTTTGAATTGACTTTTGGGTATCTTCATTGTATGATGAAGCCATCATAAGTCGGGACGTACTCGTCCCTGAAAGGATAAATGCTATGCACGAGAAGAAAAACCCCAACAAGCCGTTGATCGTCTATTATATCATCGCGCTCGTCGTGGTGATGCTGCTCAACGCGCTGCTTTTCCCGCAGATTGAACGATACAGCGTCAAGCAGGTTGATTATTCCGAGTTTCTCTCGATGCTCGACGAAGGCAAGATTAAGTCCGTTCAGATTGAGGATACGCAGATCGCCTTCACGCCCGTCGAGCAGATTCAGGATGGCAAAGCCACGTATTACACCACCAACCGCGTGACAGCGGACGACAAGCTGGTTGACCGTCTGCTGGCGGCGGGCGTTGAATTTGGCCAGGTTGTGCCGGAAGAGATGAGCCCGATTATCTCGTTCTTCGTCTCGTGGGTGCTGCCGCTGGTGATTTTCTACGCGCTCGGCTCGTTCATGTTCCGCAAGATGAGCCAGCGCATGGGTGGAAACACCATGAGCTTTGGCAAATCCAACGCCAAGATTTACGTCGAGGCGCAGACCGGCAAGACGTTTGACGACGTGGCGGGCGAAGACGAAGCGAAGGACGCGCTCAAGGAAATCGTCGATTTCCTGCACGACCCGCAGAAATACCGCGATATCGGCGCGAAGCTGCCCAAGGGCGCGCTGCTTGTCGGCCCTCCCGGCACGGGCAAAACGCTGCTGGCCAAAGCTGTGGCGGGCGAAGCCAAGGTGCCGTTCTTCTCGATTTCCGGTTCTGAGTTCGTCGAGATGTTTGTCGGTATGGGCGCGGCGCGCGTGCGCGACCTGTTCAAGCAGGCGGGCGAAAAAGCGCCGTGCATCGTGTTCATCGACGAGATCGACGCCATCGGCAAGCGCCGCGACAACGCGGGCATGGGCGGCAACGACGAGCGCGAACAGACGCTCAACCAGCTGCTCACCGAGATGGACGGTTTCGATGCAGGCAAGGGCGTCGTCATTCTGGCGGCGACCAACCGTCCGGAAATTCTGGATAAGGCGCTGCTGCGCCCGGGCCGTTTTGACCGCAGAATCCCTGTCGAACTGCCTGACCTGGCGGGCCGCGAAGCCATTCTCCGCGTGCATGCCAAGGATGTAAAGACCGAGCCGAATATCGATTATACTCAGATTGCCCGCGCGACGAGCGGCTGTTCCGGCGCGGAATTGGCGAACATCATCAATGAGGCTGCCATTGCCGCCGTTAAGGACAACCGCAAGGCTGTCTCTCAGCGCGATCTGGAAGAAGCGATTGAAACGGTCATCGCCGGTTATCAGCGCAAGAACGCCGTCGTTTCTCCACGCGACAAGCTGACCGTATCCTATCACGAGTGCGGCCACGCGCTGGTGGCGGCGAAGCTCAAGAACGCTGCGCCCGTGCAGAAGATCACGATCATCCCGCGCACGAGCGGCGCGCTTGGCTACACCATGCAGGTGGATGAAGAAGAGCGCCTGCTGATGACCCGCGAACAGATTCTCGACAAGATTACCACGTTCTGCGGCGGCCGCGCGGCTGAGCAGCTCATCTTTGGGCGCATCACCAGCGGCGCGAGCAACGACATCGAGCAGGCAACCAAGCTTGCCCGCGCAATGATCACCCGCCTCGGCATGAGCGACACGTTCGGCATGATGGCGCTGGAAACACAGTCCGGCCAGTATCTCAGCGGCGATTCCAACCTGGTGTGTTCCGATCAGACGGCGGCGCGCATCGACGTGGAAGTGAAGCAGATTATCGCCAACTGCTATGAGCAGGCCTATCAGATTCTGAGCGACAACAAGGAAAAGCTGCACGAGACGGCCAAGGTGCTGCTGGAAAAGGAGACCATCACCGGCATGGAATTCATGGCGATTCTGGCTCCGAATCAGCTGCCCTCTGCCGAGGGAGAAAAAGCGGAGGAAAAGCCGGAAGAAAAAACGGACGATTCCGCAGACGACGTTGAAGTGAAGTAAAAGAAACAAGGCTGTCAGGATACAACTTGACAGCCTTGCTTTGGGTAGGGGGGATACCTTTCCGCTATCTGTGGACGGTGGAAGGGCGAAGGACCGCATGAAGAGCATTCTTTTGACCGCATGGCTGGCGATGAACATATTCACCTTCAGCCTTTATGGCGCAGATAAACGCAAGGCCCGGCGCGGCGCGTGGCGAATTTCGGAAAAGACGCTGCTGACCTGCACATGGCTTTTCGGCGGCGTGGGTGCGCTCATCGGCATGCGCGTGTTTCGCCATAAGACGAAGCACCGCGCGTTTACCGTCAGCGCGCCGATTGCCGCGGCAATCAGCATCGCGGCCGCATTGTACGTGACGATGATGTAAGGAGGATTAACCGTGAACCGATTTGAACAGCTGCATGCGCTGCTTGACCAGAAGCCGCGCGCGAACCTCGGCTTTTTCCCGACCCCATTGGTTAGGCTCAACAGACTGAGCGAACAGCTCGGCGTGAATCTCTACGTCAAGCGCGACGATTTTTCCGGCATGAGCCTTTTTGGCGGCAACAAAATCCGCAAGCTCGAATATCTGCTGGGCGACGCGAAGGAAAAGGGATGCGACACCGTGTTTACCTACGGCGCGACGCAGTCCAACCACGCCATGCAGACCGTGACGGCCTGCCGCCGTATCGGTATGGAGCCGATTCTCTACCTGAACGCTTATGTGCAGCCGGATGAAAACGATATTCGCGCAAATATGCTGCTTGACCGCATTCTTGGCGCACAGGTGAACGTCATTCCCGGCCTGCCGGGCGAAACGGAAGCGCAGACGGAGGAACGTTGCCACCAGCTGGGGCTTGAACACGCCGCGCGGCTGGAAAAGGAAGGCCACCGCTGCTATGATGTGCCGATGGGCGGCGCAAGCCTCGTCGGTTCGGCGGCGTTTGTCGGCGGTTATCTGGAAATGATGGAGCAGTGCGCGCAGATGGGGATCGTGCCGACGCGCCTGTACGCAGCGACGGGCACGGGCGGCACGCTCGCCGGACTGGTTGCGGGCCATAAGGCGCTGGGCGTCGGGCCGGAAATCACGGGCGTGGCCGTCAGCCGCAAGGATGCGGGCTACGAGGGGCGGTGCGCAGAGCTGGCGAACGCGTCTCTGGCCTGGCTGGGCAGCGACACACGCGTGACGGCGGCGGATTTCAATGTGGATCGCGGCTATTTCGAGCCAGGCTATGAACAGCCGAACGAGGCGGCGAACGAGGCCATCCGCCTGCTGGCGCGGACGGAAGGACTGCTGACCGATCCGGTTTACACGGGCAAGGCGCTGGCGGGGCTGATCGACCATGTGCGCACGGGGCGGGTTGCGCCGGGCGAAACGGTCGTCTTCTGGCATACGGGCGGCGCGACGGCGCTGTTCGCCGAGCAGGCGATTCTGGGAGATCTGGCAAAGAAATAAAGAACAGGAATATAAAATCAATCGGCCTTCTTCCGTGTGATGGGAAGAAGGCCGATTTTGATGTGTTTGAAAAGATAGCGCAGCTTACTTCGTCGGCACAACGGCGCCCTTGTAAGTCTCGTTGATGAAGTTCACGATTTCGTCGCTCTGAAGCACTTCGACCAGCGTCTTGAGCTCTTCGCGGTCATCACCTTCGCGGACAGCGATGATGTTCGGATAGGCTACCTCGGTGCTCTCGTAGGCAATCGGCGTGCCGACAACGTCCACGCCCGCCTGAAGCGCGTAGTTGGAGTTGATCACGCCCAGATCGACGTCAGCCAGCGTGCGCGGCACCTGAGCGGCCTCGACCTCGACGAAATCGAACTTGTGCGGGTTCTCGGCGATATCCAGCACAGTCGCGGTCTGGCCGGCCTCGGTGTCGAGCTTGATCAGGCCGTTGAATTCCAGCAGACCCAGCGCGCGGGACTCGTTGGTGGTGTCGTTCGGGATGGCGATGGTCGCGCCGTCCGGGATGGAATCCAGCGCGATGCTCTTTGCCGGGTTGACGTACAGGCCCATCGGCTCGTAGTGAACCGCGCCCGCGCTCACCAGATGCGTGCCGTTTTCCGCGTTGAAGTTCTCAAGATAGGGGATGTGCTGGAAGTAGTTCGCGTCCAGATCGCCCGCTTCGAGCTGGAGGTTCGGCTGAACATAGTCGTCAAAGATCACGATCTCCAGATCAATGCCTTTCTCAGCGAGAATCGGCTTGGCCGCTTCGAGAATCTCGGCGTGCGGGGTGGCGGATGCGCCGACGGTCAGTTTCGTGTTGGCGCTGGCGACGCCGACCGTGGCGGTCAGCGCGAGGGAAAGGGCGAGCGTAAGCAGCTTTTTCATAGTGGGTTTCCTCCTTGAAAATCGTTTTGATTTGAACTATCAGGTGAAGCCTTTCGGCTTGTCTGTTTTTGGATTTCGCACCTTCGGGTGCGACCAAAGGGCTTTCGTTTTCTTCTGTTTGAAAGGGGTGGGAAGTCCAGAAACCTCAGGTTTCTGGTGGGGTGCGGGGCAAAGCTCCGCGTCGTTCCCCTCAGTTTCGCACGCGCTTGTCCGTCTTGCGCGAAATTTTCATGCCGACAATCTGAATGACCTGCATCAGTACGATCAGCAGCGCGACAGTGACAAAGAGCACATCCGTCTGATAGCGGTTGTAGCCGTAACTGATGGCAATCTGACCCAGACCGCCGCCGCCAATCGCGCCGGACATCGCGCTGTATCCCAAAATCGTGCCGCAGGAAATGGTCGCGCCGACGATCAGCGAGGTTTTGGCCTCCGGGATCAGCACCTTGAAGATGATCGTCGGAATGTTCGCGCCCATTGACTGCGCGGCTTCAATCACGCCGGGATCAACTTCAAGCAGGGAAGACTCAATCATGCGGGCGACATACGGCGCGGCTGCAATGACAAGGGGAACGATCGTCGCTGTCGAGCCGTAAGCCTTGCCCGCAATCGCGCGGGTGACGGGGATGACCAGAATCATCAAAATCAAAAACGGAATCGAACGGAAGATGTTCACGATCATATCCAGCAGGCGGTAGACCAGCTTCTGAGGCTTGAGGCCGCTCGGCGCGGTCAGAACAAGCAGAATCGCAATCGGCAGACCGAGCAGATACGCAAACAGCGTGGAGACGGTCGTCATGTACAGCGTATCCTTGATGCCGCCCAGCATCAGCGGAATCATCTTATCCATGGACACGGTCGGTCACCTCCTCAACGCGCAAGCCCTTGTTTTGCAGGAAGTAAATCGCTTTTTCCTGCTGCAAGTGATCTTCCGGCAGCTGCAAAATCATCTGGCCGAACAGCTTGCCGCTGACCTCGCGGGTGTCGGCGTAGCGGATATTTACAGCCACGTGGCACTGCATCGCCAGGTCGGAGATCGTCGGTTCGTCGGCGGAACTGCCCTCAAACACGATGCGGATCATCCGCTCGCCCATCGCGCCGCTGTCCGCGCCCGTTGTGCGGAAAATCAGCTTCTTCGCCGCCGCAGACTTGGGCTGGCTGAACACCGATTCAACCGTGCCGCATTCGGCGAGCCGGCCGTCGTCGATGATGGCGACGTGGGTGCAGGTGCTTTCCACCACGCTCATTTCATGCGTGATGATCACGATGGTGATGCCCATCTTGCGGTTGATTTCACGCAGAAGGTTGAGAATCGAGGTTGTCGTCGTCGGGTCAAGCGCGCTGGTCGCTTCGTCGCAGAGGATGATTTTCGGGTTGGTCGCCAGCGCGCGGGCGATGGCCACGCGCTGCTGCTGGCCGCCGGAAAGCTGGCTGGGATAGTTGTGCTGCCTGTCCGTCAGGCCGACGATTTCAAGCAGCTCGTCGATGCGCTTCTCAATCTGCGGGCGTTTCATGCCCGCGATTTCCATCGCAAAGGCGATGTTGCCGCGCACATCGCGCTGGGAAAGCAGGTTGAAATGTTGGAAAATCATTGAGACCTGCTGGCGAAGCTGCCGCAGCTCCTTCGGGGTCAGCGACGCGAGGTCTTTGCCGTCGATGACGACGCTGCCCGACGTCGGCTGCTCCAGAAAGTTGATGCAGCGCACGAGCGTCGATTTGCCTGCGCCCGACATGCCGATGATGCCGAAAATATCGCCCTGCTCGATTTGCAGGTTGATGTCCTTCAAAGCGTCCACCGTCTGGGTTTTGCCCTTGAAGGTTTTGGTCAGATGATTCAGCTCAATGAGCGCCAAAATGGAAGCACTCCCTTCAACACGTGTATGTGGGTTTGCCACGTCCTTGTGACGAGATGTATTATATCCGAATTGCGCCGCATAGGCAAACACGTATATTGTATGATTGGTCATAGGATGAGCCTATATAAACAGTTGAAAAAGGAAGGAGAGATGTGGTAGAATGGGAAGGACTCTTGAGAAGCTATGAACGGATGCGCGATGAGAACTCCCTCAGTCATGCCTTTGGCGTGACAGCTCCCTCGTGGAGGGAGCCTTTTGGTATAAGGTGCTTGAGAGGATAGGGGGTTTCGTTTTCGATGAAAGACTTTTTGCACGGATAAACAGTTTGGCCATTTATTGCGAAGCAATCAATAATGGGAAGTCCAGAAACCTCAGGTTTCTGGCGGGGGTTGGGGCAGAGCCCCAGGAAAGGGCTTTTTATGACACTTCAACAGCTGAAATACGTCGTCGAGGTCGCCGAGCGCGGCTCGATTACCGAGGCCGCCAAGGCGTTGTTTATCGCCCAGCCCAGCCTCTCCGCCGCTGTGCGCGAGCTGGAAGAGGAAGCGGGCATTACCATTTTTCTGCGCAACAGCCGCGGCATTCTTCTCACTCAGGAAGGCGTCGAGTTTCTGGGCTATGCGCGTCAGGTCGTTCAGCAGGCCGCGCTCATCGAGGATAAGTATATTGCGCACTCCGCCAGCCGCCAGCGTTTCTCCGTCTCCACGCAGCATTATTCTTTCACGTCCAGCGCGTTCGTCGAACTGGTGCGCGCGCAGGGCGGCCAATCCTATGAATTTATCCTCCGCGAAGGCAAAACCTATGATACGATCATGGATGTGCGCCATCTCCGCAGCGAAATGGGCGTGATTTACCTCTGTTCGTTCAACGAAGCCGTCATCAAGAAGACGCTCCGGGAATCGAACCTCGTCTTTTCCGAGCTGTTTTCTGCAAGGCCGCATATCTTTATCGGCCGCAATAATCCGCTTGCGGGACGCGAACGCGTCAATATGAAGGATTTGGAATCTCTGCCCTGCCTGACCTATGAGCAGGGCGACCAGAACTCGTTCTATTTCTCCGAAGAAATCCTTTCGACCCTCAACCACGAAAAGAGCATCAAGGTGACGGATAAAGGCACGATCATCGACCTGATGACGGGCACGGACGGCTACACCATATCTTCCGGTATCTGCCCGTCGTATCTGCGCGGCGACGACATCATCTCCATCCCGCTGGATGTCGAGGAAATCATCCGCATTGGCGTGATTACCCACAAGGATTACCGTCCGACTGCGCTGGGGCAGATGTATTTGGATGTTCTGCATCGCGTTGTGGGCGATATGCAGAGCGAATAAGCGGATTTTGCCGAGAAAAAAAGGCTTTTTCGTTCTGTTGCCGTCATCAGAACAAAAAGCCTTTTATATTTGCTTTTTGATTGCATAGCAATCAAAATATGGAAGGTCAGGGGAACTCGGTTCCCTTGCGGAGTGCGGGGCAAAGCCCCGCTGTTATCCCCGCAAAAACTCAATGACTGTCGGAACGTATTCGCGCATGATGTCGTTCGTAGACATGTAGATTTCGTGCTTCGCGTCAAACGCGCGGAGCTGCGCGTGCGGAAGGAGCGAAACGAATCGGTTCTGTTCCGGCAGACAGACGACCGTGTCCCGCGACGCCTGACAGAGCAGAAGCGGCGTTTCAATTTGGCGGTCAAGCTCCTTGTCCAGCAGAACTTTCGTCACGCCTACGGCTTCCTTGACCCAGCCGTAGGTCGGCGCGGTGTTTTGCAGATGCGCGTTTTCAAGCCGCTTGCGCGCGTAGTAGTCAAAACGCGCGCGGCTCGTGCCGAAAGAAGCCTCGAACGTCTCGTTTTTTGGGTCGAACGGCTTGCCGATAAACGCCATCTCTTTTGTTTTGCCGATGGCGCACATGAACTTCGCAATGCCCGCGCCCATCCACGACGGGAACGGCGCGCTCGACGGCGCAATCATGGGCGCGGTCAAAACTGCGCGCGCAAAGCGCTTGGGATGCCGTTGCAGCGTCATTCCGCCGACTGCGCCGCCCATCGAATGCGCATACAGGCAGAGCGGCAGGTTTTTCGTGCGCGGCAGAACGACGTGATCCATGAACGCTTCCAAATCGTTTACGTAATCCGAAAAATGATCGACGTGCGTCAGCCACGTTTCCTCAACTGACCGCGCGCTTTTGCCGTGGCCGCGATGGTCGATGGCGTAGACGTTGAAACCCGATTGCAGGAAATACCACGTCATTTCGCGGAATTTTTCGCCGCTCTCCGTGTAGCCGTGCAGCACGATAACCGCACGCGTGGCGGACGGCTGTTCGTACAGCTCGGCATGCAGCACGCCGCCGTCCTCAAGCGGCATGGAAAGCTCTTCGCGAATGGCCGCAAGCTGCGGCTCGACGGTGTTTTCCATCGTCTCGCGATACTCGGTTTCGGAAATCAGCTCAAACATAAAAGTCCCTCCTGCCGTTTGTTGTATGTCTAGTATAGCAGAATCGGCGGGCGGGATACAAGGGTCAGCGGAGCGGTTTTGTCCGAAGGTCAAAGCCGTCTGCCATACAGATACCCGGCAACGGCTTTGCCGGCCGCGCTGAACAGGAGCAGCGCGCCGCCCAGCAGCATGTAAAGCTTGTCGCCGCGAACCGTTGCGACGATGACCATCGCGCAGAGCGAGAAGGTGACGCACAGCGCTAAAACGTTCTGCGCTTTCAACGCGATCAGCTGTCCGCGCTCATCTGTGGCGGCCAGTTCGCTGTCCTTGGCGCGCGCTTCGCCGATGATCCTGCGGCGCACGAGCACGACGAGCGAGATCGCCGTGAACGAGCCGCCCATGCCGCTGAAAAAGCCCGCAATGCGCGAGGGCAGGTGCGCTTCCTCCGGCAAAAACAGATTGCAGATCAGGCCGCCGATCAGCAAAACGAGGCCGACCGCCAGCAAAACCGTCATGTTCTTCTTTTCTCCCCATTTGCAGGTCATAGCAAAATCCTCCTTGGCATCCATGCCTGCCGCCCAATGCGGGGCGGCGTGTTCATCGCGGCGATGCCGCGTCGGGGCAGTCGTCGCTGTCGTCGAAAATATCCTCGATGGACAGGTTGAAATACCGCGCGAGCTTGAAGGCCAGCGCCAGAGAAGGGTTGTACTTTCCCTTTTCCAGCGAGATGACCGTCTGCCGCGATACGCCAAGCGCCTGCGCCAAATCCTCCTGACGGATGGCGTGCTGCCTGCGCAGTTCTTCCAGTTGGTTTTTCATGAATGAAACTCCTTCGATCGATCAAAAATAAAGCTTGCTTTACATGAACAGCATAGCACTTGAAAACGGAAATGTCAAGGACGTTTTACATAAAAAATGCGAAATGAGATGAAAAACAGTCCCACGCGTTGACGCGGGACTGATATTTTTTATTTTTTCCCCTCCACGGCCTCAAACGCCTCTCTCGGCGACTTGAACCCGAAGAGCACTTCGAGCAGACCGTCGCCAAAACGATCCAGCATCAGGAACGGCAGCATGACGGCCAGACGCGCCGCGCCGAGATCCGGCTGGCTTGCGCCGACGTGAACATAGGTTTTGAAGCGGATCTCACCATCCTCCATATTCAGCTCAAAGTTGCCGTTGCGCATGTTGAAATTCACGCGCGTCAGATATTCTGCGACGGCCAGGCGGTTGTTTTCGTCGGCGGCGAGGGGAATGGTCGTCAACGTGGAAAAATTATCCTCGCGCACGAGCACAAGCATCTGCGCCGTTTGCAGGCGGCAGCGCAGTTTCATTCGGATGGTGAAAATGCCGCAGCCGGGCTTTTCCTCAAAGGCGGCGTTGATCCCCGAAACGGCAAAAAGTTCGCGCAGCATGTCTGCGATGGGCTGAGAATACGCCATGATGGTTCCTCCGTTTGCATGCAGGATAAAAACGTGATGCAGACAGTATACCCCGAAGCGGATGAAAATGTCAAACTGAACGAAAATGTGAAAGAAAGACGGATGAACTTTCAAAAAATGAAGAATTCAGATCCTTTTTGAAAGAAAAGTGGGAGAAAACGCTTGACAGATGCATTTGCATGCGCTATAATCCCACCATAAAAAATCAAACGGCGATGAAAGAGACGAGTACCCCGCGTTTTCAACCAGAGAGGCATGGCCGTCGGCTGAGAGCCATGTGCGGAAACCCCGTGGGAGGAAAGAACACTCTTGAGCCGGTGCGCTAACGCGTTTGCCCAGGCGCATCCGATGGATCCGCGTTAAGGATGAGAGGGGTTGCCGGGTGATGGCCGCAGGCAGCAACTTGGGTGGTACCGCGGGGTACGTTTACGATTGATCCCGTCCCGAGCAGAACGAATCTGTTCGGGACGGTTTTTCTTTTGGAAAAGCGCGCCGAACAGCCATGAGGATGCCCCGCCGGGGGCGAAAGGAAGGCTGAACGATATGCAGACGATGACAGGCAAAACCGAAGGAAAGCACAGCGCGCTTTTGGAAGTGCTGGCGATGGAGACAGGCGAGCGGGCGGCGGTGCATGGCCTTGTGCACACGCTGCGCGATTTGGGCGATGTGCGCTTTGCGCTGCTGCGCATGCCGCAGGGCGTGCTGCAATGCGTGCTGGGCGCGGATGAAGACGTTCGCGACGGCGACGCGGTGGAGATCAGCGGCGAAGTGGTGCGCGACGAGCGTGCGCCGGGCGGCGCGGAGCTGCATGCGCAGAGCGTTAAGGTGCTCTCCCGCGCGGCGGAAGCCATGCCTGTGCCGATCGGCAAAAACAAGATGAACCTGTCGCTGGATACGGATTTGGCGCTGCGCTTTGTGACGCTGCGCAACCTCCGCAAGCGCGCGGTGTTTAAGATTCAGGAAGGCATTGTCCGCGGTTTCCGCGAGGCGCTGCAAAAAGAGGGATTCACGGAGATCCATTCCCCGAAGATCGTCGCGCAGAACGCGGAGGGCGGCGCGAACCTGTTCCGCATGGAATATTTCGGCCGCCGCGCGTATCTGGCCCAGAGCCCGCAGTTTTACAAGCAGGCGATGGTGCCGGTTTACGAGCGCGTGTTTGAGATCGGCCCGGTGTTCCGCGCGGAGAAGCACAACACCCAGCGCCATCTGAACGAATACACGTCGATGGATTTTGAAATGGGCTTCATCGACGGATTTGAGGACATCATGCAGATGGAAACGAAGGTGCTGCAAAACATCATGGCGGTGTTGAAAGCGGATTACGCGCCGCAGCTGGCCGCGCTGCATGTGTCTGTGCCGGATGTAACGAGCATTCCCGCCGTTCGGTTCGACGATGCGAAGCGCATGGTCAGCGAGAAATACGGCCGCGCGATTCGCGACCCGTTTGACCTTGAGCCGGAGGAAGAGCAGCTCATCAGCCGCCTGTTTGCGGAGGAATACGGCAGCGAGTTTGTGTTTGTCACGCATTATCCGAGCAAGAAGCGTCCGTTCTATGCGGCGGACGATCCGGAAGATCCGCGTTACACGCTTTCTTTCGACCTGCTCTTCCGCGGGCTGGAGGTCACGACGGGCGGCCAGCGCATTCACGATTACGACGCGCAGGTGGCGAAGCTCATCAAGAAGGGCATGAACCCGGAGGATTTTGCGGGCTATCTGATGATTCACAAATACGGCACGTGTCCGCACGGCGGTCTGGGCTTGGGGCTTGAGCGGCTGACGGCGCGTCTGCTGGGCGAAAACAACGTGCGCGAGACGTGTCTGTTCCCGCGCGACCAGCAGAGAATCGAGCCGTAAGAGTTGGGAGGACGTTGGGGCTCTGCCCCAAACCCCGCAAGGGAACTGAGCTCCCTTGACCTTCCGTAATGAAAAAAGCGAGGAATAAATATGGAAATCAACGACAAACTCGTTTCATATGTTGCCGAGCTGGCGCACCTGAAGCTGGACGACGATCAGCGCGCGCAGGCCGCGGCGGATCTGGCCCGCATGATCGGCTATGTAGACCAGCTTTCCGAGTTGGACACCGACGGCGTGGAGCCGATGAGCCACGCGTTTCCGGTGGTCAACGTATTCCGCGAGGACGAAGTGAAGCCCAGCATGGAGCGCGAACTGGTTTTGAAAAACGCGCCGAAGCAGAAAGAGGGCTGCTTCCTCGTTCCCAAAACGGTGGAGTAAGGAGGGCGAAACATGAGTTTATTTGATTTGACCGCCCTTGAGCTGGGCGCAAAGATACAGGCGGGCGAGGTCGGCGCGGTGGAAGCGACGCGCGCGTGCCTTGCGCGTATCGAAGCGAAAGAGCCGACGGTTCATGCGTTCGTGACGGTCACGCCGGAAGCGGCTGTTGCCCGTGCGGAAGACGTGCAGAAACGCATTCAGTCCGGCGAACTGACGCATCCGCTGGCGGGCGTGCCGATGGCGATCAAGGATTTGATTTCCACCAAAGGCGTGCGCACGACATGCTCGTCCAAAATGCTGGAAAACTATGTGCCCGTGTTCGACGCGACCGTCGTGCAGAAGCTGGACGCCATTGGCGCGGTCTGCCTGGGAAAGACGAACATGGATGAATTTGCAATGGGTTCGTCCACGGAGTCTTCCTATTTCGGCGTGACCCGCAACCCGTGGGATTTGACGCGCGTGCCGGGCGGTTCTTCCGGCGGCTCGGCGGCGGCTGTTGCGGCGCGCGAAGTGTTTTACGCGCTGGGCAGCGACACCGGCGGATCGATCCGCCAGCCCGCGTCCTTCTGCGGCGTCACGGGCATCAAGCCGACGTATGGCGCGGTTTCCCGTTACGGCCTGCTGGCCTATGCGTCGTCGCTGGATCAAATCGGCCCGCTGACGATTGACGCGCGGGACGCAGCTGCCGTCACTGCCGCATTGATGGGTAAAGATGAGATGGATGCGACGAGCGTCGCCGCGCCTGTGCCGGTTCTGCCGGAAAAAGCGCGGCTTGACGGTCTGCGCGTGGGCATTCCACAGGCGTATTTTGGGGAAGGACTCGACGCGGATGTCCGCGAGCGCGTGATGGACGCGGCGCATGAGTTGGAGCGTCTGGGCGCGACGCTCGTGGAAGTGGATATGCCGATTCTCAAGTATTCGATTCCGGCGTACTACATTTTGGCCTGCGCGGAAGCGAGCAGCAACCTGTCCCGTTACGACGGCGTGAAATACGGTTTCCGTCCGGCGCATTTCGAGGATTTGCACGACCTTTATCTGACCGCCAGAAGCGAGGGCTTCGGCGCGGAGGTCAAGCGGCGCATTATGCTCGGCGCGTTTGCGCTGTCCTCCGGCTACTATGACGCCTACTACAATAAAGCGCTGCGCGTGAAGGCGCTCATCAAGCAGGGGTTTGACGCGTGCTTTGAAAAAGCGGATATCCTGCTGACCCCGGCCGCGCCGACGACGGCGTATCCGCTGGGGGCGCACACGGACGACCCGATTCAGATGTATTTGGGCGATATTTACACGGTTTCCGTCAACATGGCGGGTCTGCCGGGTATGGTTGTGCCCTGCGGCACGGACAAAGCGGGTCTGCCCGTCGGCGCGCAGCTGATTGCGCCCGCGTTTGGCGAACAGAAGCTCTTTGACGCGGCCTGCGCCTATCAGGTGCAGACGGCGTTCCACCGCAGCCGTCCGAAGGAGGATTGAGTCATGGCAACGTATGAAATGGTGATCGGCCTTGAAGTGCACGTCGAGCTGGCGACCAGGACGAAGATTTTCTGCGGCTGCACCACCAAATTCGGCGGCGCGCCCAACACGCATACCTGTCCGGTCTGCACGGGCATGCCCGGCACGCTCCCGGTTGCGAACAAAAAGGTCGTCGAGTTTGCCGTCGCGGCGGGTCTGGCGACGAACTGCGAGATTACGCGCTACAATAAATTTGACCGCAAAAACTATTTCTACCCCGATCTGCCCAAAGCGTACCAGATCAGCCAGCTGTATCTGCCGATCTGCCGCAACGGCCATGTCGATATCGTGACGGCGGCGGGCGCGAAATCCATCGGCATTCATGAAATCCACATGGAAGAGGACGCCGGCAAACTGGTGCATGATCCGTGGCTGGATGAAACGATGGTGGATTACAACCGCTGCGGCGTGCCGCTGCTGGAAATCGTCTCCGAACCGGACATGCGCTCGGCGGACGAGGTGATCGCCTATCTGACCAAACTGCGCCAGACGCTGCAATATCTCGGCGTTTCGGACTGCAAGATGCAGGAGGGTTCGCTGCGCGCGGATGTGAACCTCTCCGTGCGCCCGGTCGGCCAAAAGGAATTCGGCACGCGCACCGAGATGAAGAACATCAACAGTTTCAAGGCGATTGCGCGCGCGATTGCGGGCGAGTACCGCCGTCAGGTGGAACTCATCGAGGACGGCGGGCAGGTGAAGCAACAGACCCGCCGCTGGGACGACAACAAGGATGCGTCGTTTGCGATGCGCTCCAAGGAGAACGCGCAGGATTACCGCTATTTCCCGGAACCGGATCTGCCGCCGATTGAGATTTCACAATCGTTTATCGACGCGGTGCGCGCCCGTCAGCCAGAACTGGCAGAAGCAAAGGCTGCCCGCTATCAGCAGGAATTTGGCCTGCCGGAATATGACGCGCGGATCTTGACGGAAGAAAAACCGATGGCCGACCTGTTTGAGCGGGCGGCGGCGGTCTGCGGCAAGCCGAAGGAAGCTTCCAACTGGATCATGGGCGAGACGATGGCGATGATGAAGGAAAAAGCCGTTCTGCCCGAAAACCTGATGCTTTCCGGCGAGGCGCTGGGCGCGATCATCCGCGCGGTGGCGGACGGGCGCATCAGCCGCCAGAGCGCGCGCGAGGCGTTTGCCTATGCGTTCGACGGCGGCGAGGATATCGAAGGCTATATCAAGACGCACGGGCTTGAGATGGTCAGCGACGATTCGGCCTACGAACAGATTCTCGCCGAAGTGCTGACGAAGTGCGAAAAGGACGTCGCGGCCTATCGCGCGGGCAACGAAAAGGTGTTCGGTTTCCTCGTCGGACAGGCGATGAAAGCGCTTCGCGGCAAGGCCGACCCGAAGAAGATCAACGAGATGCTCAGGAAGATGCTAAAACAGTAAATCGACGGGGAACGTTGGGACTCCGTCCCAAACCCTGCCAGAAACCTGAGGTTTCTGGACTTCCCTCCTTGAAAAAGGAGGGATTTATTATGGAAAAAACGATGCAAAAAATATAAGAAAGCGCGAACTGCGCGTCTGCGATGACGCCGTATTCGACTTAGGAAGTGACAATAGGTGCAAAAACAATCGGTTTTTACGGCAAAAACGAAAGAAAAACGAAAAAATCATCAAAAACACTTGCGAAAATGACGCGGCATGCGTATAATGAAGGGGCTGAAATTGCATTTTCCATGTCAAACATATAAGCGTTAAGGAGGACGTAATCCATGTCTTACGTTGACGAGGTCTATGAGCGCGTGGTGCGCGAAAATCCCAGCCAGCCGGAGTTTCATCAGGCCGTTCGCGAGGTGCTTGATTCCCTGCGCGCGGTGATTGAGCGCAACGAAGAGAAGTATCGCAAGGAAGCGCTTCTTGAACGCCTGACCATGCCGGAGCGCCAGATCCTTTTCCGCGTGCCGTGGGTGGATGACAAGGGCCAGGTGCAGGTCAACAACGCGTTCCGCGTGCAGTTTTCCAGCGCCATCGGCCCGTATAAGGGCGGCCTGCGCCTGCATCCGAGTGTGAATCTGGGCATCATCAAATTCCTTGGCTTTGAGCAGACTTTCAAAAACTCCCTGACCGGCCTGCCCATCGGCGGCGGCAAGGGCGGCAGCGATTTCGATCCGAAGGGCAAGAGCGATCGCGAGGTGATGGCATTCTGCCAGAGCTTCATGACCGAATTGTATAGGTATATCGGCGCGGATGTGGACGTTCCGGCGGGCGACATCGGCACGGGCGCGCGCGAAATCGGCTATCTCTACGGCCAGTATAAGCGCCTGACGGGCCGTTATGAAGGTGTGCTCACGGGCAAAGGCCTGTCTTACGGCGGCTCTCTGGCGCGCACGGAGGCGACGGGCTACGGCCTGTTGTACCTGACGCAGGCGATGCTGACGGCCAACGGCCACGACATTGCGGGCAAGACGGTCGCGGTTTCCGGTGCGGGCAACGTTGCCATCTACGCGGTGCAGAAGGCCGAGCAGCTGGGCGCAAAGGTTGTCACCGTGTCCGATTCCACGGGCTGGATTTACGATCCGGAAGGCATCGACGTGGCGCTGCTCAAGGATGTGAAGGAAGTGCGCCGCGCGCGCCTGACGGAGTACGCCGCCGCCCGCAAGAGCGCGGTGTATCACGAGGGCCGCGGCGTGTTCACCGTCAAGTGCGACGTGGCGCTGCCGTGTGCGACGCAGAACGAGTTGCGTCTGGAAGACGCGAAGGCGCTGGTTGAAAACGGCTGCATCGCCGTGGCCGAGGGCGCGAACATGCCCACCACGCTGGAGGCGACCGATTATCTCCGCGAGCACGGCGTGCTCTTTGCGCCGGGCAAGGCGGCCAACGCGGGCGGCGTGGCGACCAGCGCGCTGGAAATGAGCCAGAACTCCATGCGTCTGAGCTGGTCGTTCGACGAGGTGGATGCAAAGCTCAAGGATATCATGGTGAACATCTTCAATAACATCGACAGCGCCGCCAAGGAATACGGCATGCCGGGCAACTACGTGGCAGGCGCGAATATCGCGGGCTTCCTCAAGGTGGCCAACGCGATGGAAGCGCAGGGCGTGGTCTGATCTTTGTAAAACTGCACAAAAAATCACAGCCTTTTGCTTTCAAGCAAAAGGCTGTTTTTTGGCGCATAACTAGGCGAATAAAGTGAGCGCTTGTTACAAAAAAATGAATGATTTTGATAAAAATAACGCGATTCCGCCGAAAAAAACGCAGGATTTCCGTTGACTTTGTGAGCAGATATGGATATAATGACCTGTATGCGGGTAGAAAAAAGCGATGCGACTTGCTTTTTCGCCCACAAAGTCAAGGAGGAAGAACAATGAACAAAATCAAGATGCTCAGCCTGCTGGCTGCGGCCGCCGTGATGACGGGCAGTGTGGCGATGGCCGAGACCTATTCTGCGACGGGCAACGGCTATCACGGCGAAATGACCGTGGACGTGACCATCGAGAACGGCACCATCACCGATGTGGCGCTGGGCGACAACCACGAGACGAACGTCGTTATCGACCGTGCGTTCCCGGTGATCCGCGAGCGCATTCTTGAAGCGAATACTGCGGATGTGGACAGCGTGTCTGCCGCGACCTTCTCTTCTTACGCGATCAAGACTGCCGTGGCTGATGCGATGAAGCAGGCCGGTCTGGAAGCGCCGACCGTTTCCATGCAGAACGCCGAGAAGCCGGCGACCGAGCGCGCGGCCGAGGAATGCGACATCGTGATCGTCGGCGGCGGCCCTGCGGGTCTGGCTGCGGCGATCAGCGCCAAGCAGACCAATGCGGATAAGAACGTCATCCTCGTTGAAAAGCTGGATATTCTCAGCGGCAACGGCAAGTTCGACATGAACTTCTTCGACATGATCAACACCGAGGCTCAGAAGGCCGCGGGCAACGACGAGTGGGTCGGCGAGGCCGGTCTGGCGAAGTTCATCGAGGAAAAGAGCGCCAACGGTGAATCTGCCGAGCGCATTCAGGTTTGGGCGAACGAGGAATACGGCATTGACGCGTGGCTGCGCGCAATGGGTGTCGAGCTGAATTACAACTATGGCGGCACCAACCACATGGCCGAGGATAACCAGTATTCCGGCGAGGTTATTCAGGCGGGCTTGGAGAAGGCTGCGGCTGAGCTGGGCGTGGATGTGCGCACCGGCACCAAGGGCATGGATCTCGTGATGGAAGATGGCGTCTGCAAGGGCGTGGTTGTTACCAACAACGCGAACGAGACGTATACCATCAATGCCAAGAGCACCATTATCGCAACCGGCGGCTTCTGCTCCAACAAGGAGCTGCTTGCCGAGTATGCGCCGGGCTACGAGGTGTTTAATACCTCTAACCAGATGGGCACAACGGGCGACTTCGTGAAGGTCTTCGAGCAGAATGGTTTCAAGATGGAGAACATGGGCAAGATGAGCTTCTTCTCCAACATCATCGTGCCGTATCGCGATTTGACCGGCGGCGCGGACATGAACCTGCTGGCCAACAACGAGGGTACGCTCCTGCCGAACAAGTCCGGCATGGATCGCGGCACCATGATTCAGGAACAGCCGAATGGCGCGGCCTACTACATCACCGACAAGACCGGCTATGATTCCTTCTACCGTATCCGCAAGCATGTGGGTCTGGGCTACTATTCCGAGGGCGCGACCCTTGAAGAGCTGGCCGAGAAGCTGGGCATCGATGCCGAGGGTCTGAAGGCTTCCGTCGAGCAGTATAATGCCGACGCGGCGGCAGGCACGGAGAACGCGCAGGTTGCGGCTGTGCCGAAGCGTGCGCTGGATGCAGAGGGTCCGTATTACGGCGTGCGCGTCGAGGCGGCCAACCACATGACCAAGGGCGGCGTGGTCTGCAACGAGAACGCTCAGGTTCTGAACGCGGATGACACCGTTGTGCCGGGCCTGTATGCGGCCGGCGAGGTGACCTGGCAGGGCGGCGGCTATTCCGAGTCCGTCTGCTTCGGCAAGGTTGCGGGCGCTCAGGCGGCTATGGCGGAGTAAAACCCATCAAGAGAAGAGAGACTGCTGAAAACGGCGGTCTCTCTTTTTGAATGATTTGAAATGAAGATTTCGATGAAAAGCCAAATCGGCTTTTTATGATGGACCCGGCAGGAAAAAACGTTTGTGTTCGCGAACATTATAAATCAGTATGTCTTAATTCATCGCGGAAGCGGGGAAACAGCATTCATGAAATTCACCAAAATGCAAGGACTGGGCAACGACTACATCTATATCAACGCGTTTGAAGAGCAGGCAGACGATCTGCCGGCGCTGGCGCGGCGCATGAGCGACAGGCATTTCGGCGTGGGCGGCGACGGGCTGGTGCTCATCGCGCCGAGCGACAAGGCGGATTTCCGCATGATCATGTACAACGCGGATGGTTCGCGCGGAGCGATGTGCGGCAACGCAAGTCGATGCGTCGCGAAATACGTATACGACCGCGGCATGACGGACAAAACGGTGGTGACGCTGGAAACCGATTCCGGCGTGAAGACGCTCAACCTGACCGTGGAAAATGGAAAGACGAAGACCGTCTGCGTGGATATGGGCGCGCCGATATTGGCCTGCGAGGATGTGCCGTGCCTGCTGGGACGCGGCATGGTGAAACGATCGCCGATCACGGTTTTGGGGCGCACGTTCGAGCTGACGCCCGTATCGATGGGCAATCCGCATGGCGTGATTTTCCTGGATGAACCCGTGGAAATGTTTGAACTGACGAAATACGGCCCGGCGCTGGAAAACCATCCGGCGTTCCCGAAAAAAGTGAATATTGAGTTTGTAAACGTCCTTTCGTCCGATCGGCTTCGGATGCGCGTGTGGGAGCGTGGCAGCGGCGTGACGCTGGCCTGCGGCACAGGCTCCTGCGCGGCGCTGGTTGCGGCGAGCCTGTGCGGGATGACCGGGCGCGAAGCGGAGATTGAGCTGGACGGCGGCGCGCTGCACGACAGGTGGGATGACCGGACGGGGCATGTGTTCATGACAGGCCCGGCCGCGTTTGTGTTCGATGGGGAATACGAGGCATAACACGGAAAGCGAGGAAGGCCCATGACGCTGGTGACTCAGGCGGTTATTTTCGCGGCGCAGGCGCACGACGGCGCGGCGCGCAAGGGGAGCGAAATCCCCTACATCGTCCATCCGATGGAGGTGGTTGCGATTGCCTCCACGATGACGGATGATCCGCAGGTGCTGGCCGCGGCCGCGCTGCATGACGTGATGGAGGACTGCGGCGTGACGTTCGACGCGCTCAGCGAGCGGTTCGGCGTGCGCGTCGCGGGGCTGGTCTGCGAAGAGAGCCAGCGCGCCTGCGGCGATCCCTGCCTGACGTGGAACGCCCGCAAGCTGAGCGCGGTCAAGCGCATCTGCGGCGGCTGCCGTGCGACGAAGATCATCGCGCTTTCCGACAAACTGAGCAACATGCGCGCCATCAGCCGGGATTTTGCCCGCGACGGCGAGGCCATGTTCCTGAAATTTCATCAGCACGACAAGCGCCGCCACGCGTGGTATTATCGCAGCTGCGCAGCGGGATTGCGGGACGAACTGGGCGAAACTGACGCGTGGCGCGAACTGGACACGCTGGTGGAACAGGTGTTTGACGGCGTGGAAAGCCTCGCGCCGGACGACGCGGCGCTTCCGCATGGAGACGCATGCGCGGTATGAACAGATTTACGAACAAAAAACGCGAAACCGCTTGACAAAATTCGTCATTTCCTGTATCATAAACGACTGGTTCAGAGACGGTTTGCGTCCGCCGAAGGCGGCGCATGCGCATGTCTATCATGGCGGCTTTTTGCCGCTTTTGCTTTGAAAGGGGTTGAACCTTCCATGGTCCGTGCGATTGTTGGCGCGAATTGGGGCGACGAGGGCAAGGGCAAGATCACCGATATGCTGGCCTCCGAGTCTGACATTGTGGTTCGTTTCCAAGGCGGCGCGAATGCCGGTCATACCATCATCAATGATTATGGCCGTTTTGCGCTCCATCTGCTGCCCAGCGGCGTGTGTACGCCGGGCGTGGTCAACGTGCTTGGCCCGGGCGTTGCGCTGGATATCGAGTTTTTCCTCAAGGAGCTTGCCGCTGTTGAGCAGCAGGGTCTGCCCGCGCCGAAGATCCTGATTTCCGAGCGCGCGCAGGTGCTCATGCCGTATCATGTCGCGCTGGACTGCTATGAAGAGGAACGTCTGGGCAAGAATTCCTTTGGTTCAACCAAGTCCGGCATTGCGCCGTTCTACGGCGACAAGTTCCAGAAGATCGGCCTTCAGGTCTGCCAGCTCTACTATCCGGACGTGCTGCGTGAAAAGCTGGCGCATGCGCTGGATATCAAGAACGCGATGATCGTGAACCTCTATCACAGGGAGCCGGTCGATCTGGAAGCGCTGATTGCCAAGCTGACCGAGCTGGCCGAGCGCATCCGTCCGTTTGTGGCGGATACGGACGCGTACATGATGCAGGCGGTTCGCGACGGCAAGAAGATTCTGCTGGAAGGCCAGCTGGGCACGCTGCGCGATCCGGATCACGGCATTTATCCGATGGTCACGTCTTCCTCGCCGCTGGCGGGCTACGGCCCGGTGGGCGCAGGCGTTCCGGTATGGAGCATCAAGGAAGTCATTGCGGTTACGAAGGCGTATTCTTCCTGCGTGGGCGCCGGCCCGTTCACAACGGAGCTGTTCGGCGACGAAGCGGAAGAGCTGCGCAAGCGCGGCGGCGACCGCGGCGAATATGGCGCAACGACGGGGCGTCCGCGCCGCGTGGGCTGGTTCGATTGTGTGGCGACGCGTTACGGCTGCGAGATGCAGGGTGCGACGGAAGTCGCGATGACCAACCTCGACGTGCTGGGCTATCTGGACGAGATTCCGGTGTGCGTGGCTTACGAGATGAACGGCGAGCGTGTGGACAACTTCCCCGTCACGCCGAAGCTGGAGCAGTGCAAGCCGATTTACGTCAAGCTGCCGGGCTGGAAGAGCGACACGCGCGGCATCACGAAGTTTGAGGATCTGCCGGAGAACGCGCGCCACTACGTCGAGTTCCTGGAGAAGGAAGTCGGCTGTCCGTTCAAGCTGATTTCCAACGGACCGCGCCGCGACGAGATCATTTATCGGTAAAAAGAACGGGGAGAGACGATAGGGGACGTCGGCCCCTAAAATCCCTGCCAGGAACCGGAGGTTCTTGGATTTCCCACTACGTATTATGACAAATTCATGTATCTCGAAGAGATACATGGGGAGGAAGGTGCAGGGAACACAGTTCCCTGCCGGGGTTTGGGGCAGTGCCCCAAGCGTCCACTTGAAAGGAGAGAACAGTATGCAGTATACCGCGGCGATGAAGCAGATGCCGATGCAGGGCCTGTTCTCTTTTTTCCTGTTCCGTCGTCATTTTTGAGAAAGCCGCCGTTTTGGCGGCTTTCTTTTTGCACAGATGGGCGATTGACGGACGGACGACGGAAGTGTATAATATACAAAGATATACACATAATATTCATCTTATATTCAACCTGACAGTGAAAGGGAGAGTGCGCCGATGGCAACTTTGATTCTGGAGGACGGCACCCGATACACGGGTACGTTATTCGGCCATAAGGCCCCGGTGACGGGCGAGGTGGTCTTTACGACCGGCATGACCGGCTATCAGGAAACGCTGACCGATCCATCCTACTGCGGCCAGATTGTCTGCATGACCTATCCGCTCATTGGCAACGTGGGCGTCAACGATATCGACAACGAGAGCGCGGGCGTGAAAATGCGCGGCTTTATCGTCTCCGAGCTTTGCGATGTGCCGAGCAACTGGCAGATGAAAAAGACGCTCGATCAATATCTGGACGAGCAGGGCGTGACCGGCCTTTACGGCGTGGATACCCGCGCGCTGACCAAGCACGTGCGCGTTTACGGCACGCTGCGCGGCCGCATCGTCGAGGGAGAAGCGACGGAAGCCGACCTCGAACTGGCCAAATCGTTTGAGATGCACGACCAGGTGGCGCAGTGCACGTGCAAAGAAGCCTACAAAGTGCCGGGCGAGGGCAAGTATCACATCGCGGTGATGGATTTCGGCCTCAAGCGCGGCATTCTGCGCAGCCTGCATGACCGCGGCTGTTCGCTGACGGTCTTCCCGGCGGACACCCCGGCGAGCGAAATTCTCGCTTCCGGCTGCGACGGCGTGATGCTCACCAACGGCCCCGGAGATCCGCAGGATAACCCGAAGGCCATCGCGGCTATCCGCGAACTGATGGGCAAAAAGCCGGTATTCGGCATCTGCCTGGGCCATCAGCTGATGGCGCTGGCGATGGGCGGGCGCACGGTGCAGATGAAATACGGCCACCATGGCGCGAACCATCCGGTCAAGGATCTGGCGCGCGGCACGTGCTCCGTCACGGCGCAGAACCACTGCTTCATGGTCGATCCGGAGCGCCTGCCGGAGGGCGCGGTCGTCAGCCACGTGAACTGGAACGACCAGACCGTCGAGGGCGTGCGCTACACGGATAAGAACGCGTTCTCCGTGCAGTTCCATCCGGAAGCCTGCGGCGGCCCGCGCGAGACGGCGTATCTGTTCGACGATTTCCTGACCATGGTGGAGAAGAGCAAGTAAGAGGGGGATACGAGCATGCCTAAGAATCCGAATATCCGCAAAGTGCTGGTCATCGGCTCCGGCCCGATTGTCATCGGTCAGGCGGCCGAGTTTGACTACGCCGGCACGCAGGCCTGCCGCGTCCTGAAGGAAGAGGGCGTGGAGGTCGTGCTGGTCAACAGCAACCCGGCGACCATCATGACTGATACCGACATTGCCGACAAGGTTTATCTGGAGCCGCTGACGGCGGGCTCGCTGGAAAAGATCATCGCGCGCGAACGGCCGGACAGCCTTCTGGCCTCGCTGGGCGGGCAGACGGGCCTGAATCTGGCGATGGAGCTGGATGAAAAGGGCATTTTGCAGAAATACAACGTGCAGCTTTTGGGCACGAAAATCGATTCCATCCGCCGCGCCGAAGACCGTGAGGATTTCAAAAACATGATGCTCGCCATCGGCGAACCCTGCATCGATTCGGTCATTGTTCACGACGTGCAAAGCTCGGTGGATTTTGCCAACGAATACGGCTATCCGGTCATCGTGCGCCCGGCCTATACGCTCGGCGGAACGGGCGGCGGCATTGCGGAGGACGAGAAGCAGCTGCGCGAAATCTGCGCGGACGGCCTGCGTTCCTCCCGCGTGCATGAAAACCTGATCGAGCGCAGCGTCGCGGGCTGGAAGGAAATCGAATACGAGGTCATCCGCGACGGCGCGGGCAACTGCATCACCGTCTGCAACATGGAGAATTTCGATCCGGTCGGCGTACACACGGGCGATTCCATCGTCGTCGCGCCGAGCCAGACTTTGCGCGATCCGGAACACCAAATGCTGCGCAGCGCGTCGCTGAACATCATCAGCGCGCTGGGCATCGAGGGCGGCTGTAACGTGCAGTACGCGCTCAGCCCGGACAGCATGCAGTATTATGTCATCGAGGTCAACCCGCGCGTGTCGCGCTCCTCGGCGCTGGCCTCCAAGGCGACGGGCTACCCGATCGCCAAGGTCACGACCCGCATTGCGCTGGGCTATACGCTGGATGAAATCGTCAACGGCGTGACGGGGCAGACCTACGCCTGCGCCGAGCCGACGCTTGACTATGTGGTGCTCAAATTCCCGCGCTGGCCGTTCGACAAATTCGTCTATGCCGACAAGCACATCGGCACGAAGATGAAGGCGACGGGCGAAATCATGGCCATTGGCACGAACTTTGAAAACGCGCTGCTCAAGGCCGTGCGCTCGTTGGAGATGGGCAAGGACAGCCTTGTCACCCCGTCGCTGGAAGCGCTCACCGACGACGAGCTGGAAACCAAACTGCACAGCATCGACACCGAGCGTTCCTTCGTCGTGGCGGAAGCGCTTCGCCGCGGCGTGACGATGGAACACATCCACGAGATTACAAAGATCGATATCTGGTTTCTCAAAAAGGTGCAGAATATCGTCCGCATGGAGCAGAAAATCCGCGCGCTGGGCAGCATGGCCGCGCTGGACGCGGAAACGATGATGGCCGCCAAAAAGATGGGCATGGCGGACAGCGCCATCGCGCGCTTTGTCGGCTGCAAGACGGCGGATATCCGCATGCTGCGCGCCCGCCTGAACGTGCAGCCCGCTTTCCGCATGGTCGATACCTGCGGCGGCGAGTTTGAGGCCGTCAGCCCGTATTTTTACAGCACTTACGGCACGGAGACCGAGGCGAAAAACAGCGGCCGCAAGACCGTCGTCGTGCTCGGTTCCGGCCCGATCCGCATCGGTCAGGGCATCGAATTCGACTACTGCTCGGTGCACTGCGTCTGGGCGCTCAAGCGCGCGGGCTTCGACACCGTCATCATCAACAATAACCCGGAGACCGTTTCCACCGACTTTGATACCTCCGACCGCCTGTATTTCGAGCCGCTCACGCCGGAAGACGTGATGAACGTGCTTGAAATCGAACGGCCGGTCGGCGTGGTCTGCCAGTTCGGCGGCCAGACGGCCATCAAGCTGGCCAAGGCGGTGCGCGAGGCAGGTTACAGCATTCTCGGCACGGATTTGGGCGACATCGATGCGGCGGAAGACCGTGAGCTGTTCAACGAACTGCTGACCCGGCTGGGCATTCCCCAGCCGAAGGGCACGACTGTTTTCACCGCGGACGAAGCGGCTGAGGCGGCGGCGGAGCTGGGCTATCCGGTGCTCGTGCGGCCGAGCTATGTGCTCGGCGGCCAGGGTATGGAAATCGCCTATGACGAAAAGCACATCCGCGAATACATGTCCATCATCAACATGAACGTGCAGGAACACCCGATTTTGGTGGATAAGTATCTGCTTGGCCGCGAAATCGAGGTGGACGCAATCTGCGACGGCGAGAACGTGCTGATTCCGGGCATCATGGAGCACATCGAGCGCGCGGGCATTCACTCCGGCGACTCCATTTCCGTTTACCCGCCGCAGCATCTCGCGCCGCGCATTCAGCGCATGGTGACGGATTACACGATCAACATCGCGCGCAGCCTGCACGTGCGCGGTCTGGTGAATATCCAGTTTATCGAGTATGCGGGCGACCTGTATATCATCGAGGTCAACCCGCGCTCCTCCCGCACCGTGCCGTATATCTCCAAGGTCACGGGCATTCCGATCGTTGAGCTGGGTGTGCGCGCGTCGCTGGGCGAAAAGGTGCCGGAGATGGGCTTTGGCACGGGATTGTATCCGCCCGCGCCGACGGTCGCGGTCAAGATGCCGGTATTCAGCTTTGAAAAACTGCCGGAGGTCGAGGTCAGCCTTGGGCCGGAGATGAAATCCACCGGCGAGGCGCTGGGCCTTGCGGAGACGGCGGAGGAAGCCTATCTCAAGGGCTTTGCCTCCACGAAGATGGCGATTCCGAAGCCGGAGGAGGGCGGCGTGCTGTTCTCCATCGCGGATCACGACAAGCGCGAAGGGCTTGAGCTGGCCGAAACCTTTGCGGCGCTCGGCTTTGAGATCTACGCCACGACAGGCACGGCGCACATGCTCAACCACAACTACGTCGGCGCGCAGCCCGTGCCGCGCCCCGGCGAGGACACGGACGAGCTGGCGAAGCTCTTTGATTCCGGCAAAATCCGTCTGATTATCGCCACGCCGACGCATGGCCGCGACCCGATGCGCGCGGGCTTCCGTCTGCGCCGCATGGCGGTCGAATACGGCATTGCCTGCGTGACGAGCATCGACACGGCAAAATTGCTGATGAAGTGCGTGAAACTGGGCAAGAAGGCGGAGGATGTGCCGCCGCTGGGTCTGCATGATTTGATTCTGTAAAGGGTGACGCTTGGGGCTTTGCCCCAAACCCCAGCAGGGACCTGAGGTTCCTGCATCTCCCATATTTTTTATCGCTTCGCGATAAAAAGACATATAAAAAGATGGCTGTATGTTCGATATCGAACAAGCAGCCATTTTTTTTGTTATTTTTCCTTATCGCGAAGCGATAAGAAGCGGAAGGTCAAGGGAACTCAGTTCCCTTGTGGGGTTTGGGGCAAAGCCCCATGTCGTTCTCCCATCAGCCCCACCACGCACAGCGGCGCAAGCATCGGCGTGGAGAGGAAGAAACGGAAATCCGTCGAGCTGGAGAGCACCGCGCATGTAGCGAGGTTATAGGCAATCAGCATCGCGGGAAGCAGAAGGGCGCTGAGCGGCTGCCGCCGGGCGAACAGCACGCAGCAGATCATCACCAGCATCAGCGCGAAACCGGGATTCCATGTCAGCCACGCGAAAACCGGTTCGGCGCTCAAACGGTTGACGTAGCCCAGCGCGCGGTTCAGCAGGCTGGACGGAATCTCGGATGCCAGGCCGAAGGATTCGGCGCCGGGATCGATGTACGGCGAAATCCGCCAGTAGGCATCGCAAAACGGCCACAGCGGCATCTGCATCAGGTAACCCAGCGCCTCGATCGCCAGTGCCGGTTCCTTCACGGCGGCGCGCAGAGCGAAGCCGTAAACCTGCAAAAGCGTGTAGGGCTTGTTGAAATAAATCGTTCCGGCGTACCACTTGATGTCGTTCCAGTCGCCGACGGAGTTGTGCTCCACATAGACTGAGCGCGGCGCGACGTCTTCCAGAAACTCGACGGTTTCGTCATCGAGGGATTCCGGCGCCTGATCATAGATGTTGGCCAGGATCGTCATCGGAACGCCGAACGTCTCGTCCAGCTGCGTGCGCTGGCGCTCGATGCCAAACGCCTGATACAGCGGCCCGCGAATGCCCAGCGTCATCAGCACGGCGATAAGCAGGGCGGGCAGAATGCGTTTCCACCTTTGGGGCAGAGCGATCAGCAGCCACGCGCCCGCGGCCAAAGCCATCGCCACGCCGTTGTGCCGCAGAATGGCGCACAGGCTGAGCGTCGCGCCAAGCGCGAGACAGCGCGCGGGGGAAAGGCTTTCCCCCTGTGAAAAATGCACATCCAGCAGTTGCGCGCCCAGAAACAGAGCGGCAATCGCGAACGCGCAGTCCTTCCACGGGAAAAGCATGATGTTGCTGATGGACGGATTCAGGTTCAGATACGCCGTGATGACGAGAATCACCCATTTGGGTATGCGCCACCGCGCCAGCACATCGGCGGTATAGCCGACGGCAAGCGCATAGCAAAGTCCCTGCACGGCCAGCATGAACGCGGGATGATCGACGAGCTTGAGCAGCGCAGCCATTATCAGGGTGTGCAGCGCGGGATGCCAATCCGTGTAGGGCATAACGCCCTGAATCTGCCGCCATTGATAGACTGTGTCCGACGAGAAGCCGCCGGGAAAATACGCGACTAGGTAGACGGCGTAGACCAACGCGCTGCATCCGGCGGCGAGGAGGAACACGCGGCGGTTTGGCCGGTCTGCCCGTTCGGCGACGTCGAGCTTCACGGTTCGGCACGCCTTTGCGCCCAGCAGCAGCGCGGCCAGCGCCGCAAACGCAATGCCCGCAAAAACGGGAATGGGCATCGCGTCGTGATGCATCAGCAGGGCGACAAAAGCGATATAGACGGCTACCAGCAGCGTCATCGCGCCGTAGGCAAGCGTGGCGAAGGGATTACTTTTCATCTTTGTCCTCGTGATAGCTCTCCTCGGTGTTGATGTTCCACAGAGCCGCCTTTTCGGAACTGCCGGAGCGATAGAGCTGGGAGGCTGTCAGTGCGGTCAGCATGGAATGATCCATGTTGTTGTAGCGGTGCTGGCCGTTGCGGCCGATGCAGTAGAGATTGTCGATGCCGCAGAGCCAGCCGCGCACCTTGTCCATCTGCGCATACGCGCCGAAATAGGCCGGATACGCCTTCTTCACGCGGATGCGGATGCTGTCGCGCACGGGACAGCCCGCTTCCAGAATGCCGATGCGCTCGACTTCCTCCGTCGCCATGCGGATGAAATCCTCGTCGGACATCGCCCACATCTCGTCGCCCTCGTTGCAGAAATACTCAAGCCCGATCCAGACCGTGTGTTCCGGGTCTTTGACCATGTAAGGCGACCAGTTGTTGAAAATCTGCATGCGGCCGATTTTGGCGCTGCGGTCGTGGATGTAAATCCAGCAGTCCGGCACGATGTTGCCCAGCGTTTTGAGCTTGGTTTCGTTTTTGATTTTGAGCTTGTCCACCAGCAGACCCACCGTCATGAAATCGCGATAGGGCAGGGCGGCGGCGACGGCCTTCACATCCTCCGGCATGCCGGGCATAGCCTCGGCCAGGTCTTTGATGGGCATGCTGGAGAAGACCGCGTCGCACGGAATTTCCGCGCGCACGCCGTCCGCGCCCTCGGCGATGACGCTCGCGATGCGGCCGTTTTCGTCCCGCGTGAAGCCGACGGCGCGCGTGTTCATCTTCAACTCTGCGCCCAGCTTCTGCGCGTCGGCGGCCATCGTCTCCCAGAACTGACCGGGGCCGTATTTGGGATAGCTGAACCGCTCGATCAGCGAGGTTTCCACCCGGCCGTTTTCTTTGCGGAAGGGTTTGGTGACCGCGCTGGTGAAGACCTTCATCAGCGAAAGCCCCTTGACCCGCTGCGCGCCCCAATCCGGCGCGATCTGGCTCGGATGCACGCCCCAGAGGTTTTCCGTGTAATGCTCAAAAAACATCTCATAGAGCGGGCGGCCGAACTGGTTGATGTAGAAATTTTCCAGCGAGGTGACGGGCAGCTTGTGCATCCGCGCCGCCAGATAGCCGAAACCGGATTTCATCGTGCGCGCAAAACCCATGTTGATGAACGTCTGCGGTTTGACCGAAATCGGATAATCGAAAAACTTTTGCAGATAGTAGATGCGCGAAACGCGGTGACGCGAGAGCATCACCCGGTCTTCCCGCTCCGGGTCGGGGCCGCCGACGGAAAGCGGCACGTCGCGCGAGAGCACGCGGTCGTCCATCGACGGCGCTCCCTGCATCGGCATGATCTCCTGCCAAAGCGCGTTGACCTGCTCGTTCTTGGAGAAGAAGCGGTGGCCGCCCAGGTCGATGCGGCATCCGTTGTGGCGAACCGTGCGGGAAATGCCGCCGATTTCGCCGCTTTCTTCCAGCAGAATGACGCGCAGCTCGTTTCCGCTCTGCTTTTTGAGATCGTAGGCGGCGGTGAGCCCCGCCGGGCCTGCACCGATGATGACAACTGTTTTCATGGCTTTTGTTCCTTTTTTTATTCCAGTTTTTTTCTGTAATTGATGAGAGAAGCCGTAAAATGGAGGGGGAAAACGGACGCGCAATGCGTTTTCGCCTTTCCCATTCTTTATCGCGCTAAATATCGATAGAACCAGTGCTCACGCACGTCGCGGCAGATGAAGTTGTCCGTGTCCGCGTCGGGGTGAAGCACCGTGCCGAACGGATCGGCGGTAAGGAAAATTGTGCCCGCTTCGCGCACTTTGTAGATCCCCCGGCGGAACTCTTCAAGCGGCGTGACCGCACCGATCATCAGCAGTACGGCCAGCAGCGCGGCTGAAACCTTTCGGCGCGCGCTGCTGTGTTCTTCCGTCAGAAAACGAATGACAAACACGCATAACACGCAGAGCGCAGGGATGGACGCGCGCATGGAGAAATCCATGTTGTAGCCGATTTTGAACATCGGCGCGAGAATCAGCGAAAGCTGCGTCAGCCAGAAGACGCGGCTTTTCCCAAAGCGAGGCCCCATGACCAGCGAAAAACACGCGAATTCGACGATGTCAAACAGAATCAGCAGCCTGACCGCGCCGCCAAGCCCCAGCGAAACGATGTAGATGTCAAACCGGAGCGGCGCGCTGCCGGAAGCAGCGTTGGCCGAAAAATACAGCGCGAAGACCGGAAAAAGCCCGACAATGGCCAGCAGGTTGCGCCCGGTGAAGCATTCGTCCAGCAGCGCCCGAAAGCCGCGCGCCAGGCCCTGTTCCCGAATGCGGATTATCAGGCGGCAGACCGCCGTGCCGATGAAATACACCATCAGCCCCATCAGCGGCAGGGGAGAGAACGGAAACGCCGCCAGCCCGATGAGCGCAAACGAGCCAACGTCCTCAGGCGCGGATAAAAGCAGCATCGTTGCCAGCCAGGCCGGAACAGCCTGATTGTAAACCCAGAACAGACAGGTCGTGTTGGACGAAAACTGATAGCATTGCGCCCACCACTCGATCTGGTGCCGCCAGGCTTCCGGGGTGTAGCGCGCCATCAGCATATCCATGCCCGAAAAGAGCACGAAGACGATGAGCGACAGGCAGACTTTGCAGAGCGCCTGCACCTGCACGACGGCAAGCAGCAGCAGGAGGGTCAGCGCCAGAAACCAGACCGTCTGCACAAACAGCGCCGCGTTCGCCGCAGGCCACAGCCACGACGCGCCCATCAGCGCGGAAAGCAGCTTGCCGACCAGCGCAGGCAGAATCCAGAAACCGACGTAGTAATCCAGCGCGTAGGGCGTGCCGTCAAAATACACCGGCCAGCTGTGGTTGAGCAGGTCGTGAAAGATGGCGTTGCGTCCGTAGTGGTCTTCGTTTTGATAAAAATATCCGCCGATGCCGGAGAGAAATGTCCACGCCAGCGCGCAGAGCACAACGGCCAGCACCGCAGCAGGCGGCAGGGCGAAATCGTCCTCCGCGCTATGGCCGAAAAGATCAGTCTGTTCCCGCCTGCGGCAGTACAGCATGAACGCGGCGGCAATCGCCAGCACGCAGGGAACCGAGACGGGCAGACGCACCCACGTCAGCAGAAACGCGGCGGCGGGCAGAAGCAGCGTCGCCAGCGCCGCACAGCGCAGAGCGCGGCGGGAAAAGTGTATCATCATGATAAATCCTTTTGAAACGATAAAATATCGCATTTATTATAGCGCATTGCGCCGCAGTTGGCAAGAATAGAAGAAAAAAGCGAAAATGGGCGAATCTGCGCGGCTGTTTGTCCGTCTAATGGGCAAGTAGTAGATGAAAGGAGGAAGCGGGATGAACCGGCGGGCATTTGGCGAACGGGTCACGGCGATGCAGGGCAGTTTGTACCGCGTCGCGGCAAGCTATCTGCGCGGGGAGAGCGACAGGCTCGATGCGGTGGCGGAGGCGATTGCCAAGGCGTGGGAAAAGCGGCAGACCCTTCGGGATGAAGCTCTGTTCGCCACGTGGATGACACGGATTCTGATTCGGGTCTGTGTGGATATGCAGCGCAGACAGAAGCGGATGATTCCGACCGACGATGTGGCGGAAAGGACGGCGGAGGATGAGAAAGTTACGGCGCTGCGCGAGGCGATTGACAGCTTGCCGCAGAAGGCGCGCACGATGATCGTACTCCATTACATGGAGGGTTACGACGTGCGCGAAATCGCAAAGATGATGGGCACGACGAAGGGCGCGGTCTGCGCAGGACTTTCGCGCGCAAGGGACAAATTGCGCGCCTATCTGGAGGGGGATGCACGATGAAAAAAGCGGAATGGCAGGCGGTCTATGCGCCGCGCGGCGATGCGCTGGAAAGGCGGGTTCGCCAGACACTCGACGGGCTGGAAGAAAAAAACAGGTACGCGTATCCCAAACGGGGCGCTTTCATCGCGGCAGCGCTGGTTTTGGCGCTCATCACGGCGGCCGCCGTGGCGGCTGGGCTGACGCGCTCGGCCCGATACGACGCCAAGCGGCTGGCGTATCAGGCGCTGGAGGAAAAATACGGCTTTACGACGGATATGGAGAGCTTTTTCACCTGCACGGCGGAGGAGAAGGACGGGCAGACCGTCGTCACCTATCGCGCCAACAAAGATGTGGGCGATTTTGCGTGGAAGCTGGGCGATTACACCGTTACGATTCGGAACGGTCAGGCTGAGGCGAGTTGGTCAAACGACGGCGAAGCGGTCGGCGATGATTTCTCCTCCGATGTGTGGAATACGGCGCTTCTGGCGCGCGGCATCGCGCGGCGCAAAGCAGGGGAGGAATGGTATGAAATCACGGGCACGCTGCTTAAAACGGGAACGGATTTGAGCGATGCGGAAGAAGAAACCGCGCTCGTGCCGGAAGGGCTGAGCGGCGCGCGGCTGATGGATGAGGACGAGGCCGATGCGGCGAAGGCTCGAGATGCGGTTCGGGCGAAATACGGCCTGACGAAAGAAAACCTTGCGCTGTTTGACGCGTGGAAGCTGATGGAGAACGGAAAGACGCAGATCATATTTGTGCCGAACATCTCGGCGGAGGACGATGGGATATTGCTTGAAATCGACGACGAGACGGCCGCCGACAGGGCGTTTTCCAGACACAGCGAACGCATGGGACGCTATATGGTGGAATTTGGCGAGAACGGTGCGGTGCAGTCGGTTATCTGGACACACGACGGCGAAGAACTGCCGGATGTGACGGAAGCGACGTGGGGCCGGGCGAACGTCTACGACGCGAAATGCCTGACCGAGCTGGAAAAGCTGCTGGTGGATTTGCAGACCCTTCGGGTCGAATATCCCGACGACGGGTGGACGCGCACGCCGGAGGGCGACGCGGCGCTTGACGCGAGACGAGTTGCGGCAGGATTTAGCGCGGCACGTTACAACCACGTTCTCCCCGAACCCGGCATGCTGACCGAACAGGACGCGCTCGCGCTGGCGCGGCAGGTGTTGGAGAGCGACGGCGGGCTATCGGCGGATGTGCTCAATGATCCGGAAAGCGAGATGTACGCGGTCTGCACGCAGGAGGACGGAAAGACGGTTTGGACGGTGTGGCACCACAACGCCGTGGGTATCTGCGCCGTCGCCATCGACGCGGCGGATGGAACGATTCTCGACATGATCATCGATACGGGCATGGCCGGAAACGGCTGAGCCTGTTGGGGGCGAATGCCCCCTTCTTTTTTGCCTGCCGCAATCATACCCTCGACGGGGTGATGGGCGTGAACGGGATTTTCTGCATCATGATGCTTCTGGGGCTGCTTTACGCGGCGGCGACGGGGCGGGCGGATGCGGCTCAGCGCGCGCTGCTTTCCGGCGGCGGAGAAGCGGTCGCGCTGCTGCTGAATCTGGCGGGCGCGTATGCGTTTTTCGGCGGACTGCTGGGGGTTCTGCGGGCGTGCGGCGCGGCGGACGCGTTGGCGCGGGCGATGGAGAAACCGCTTTCGCGCCTGTTTCGTTTTGCGCCGGGGGAGGAGGAAGCGCTGAGCGATATCAGCCTGAATTTATCGGCCAACATGCTGGGTCTGGGCGGCGCGGCGACGCCGGCAGGCATATCGGCGATGAAGACCATGGCGCGCGCCAATCCGGACGGGCGGGCGAGCAACGCGATGATCCTTTTTCTGGTGGTGAATACGTCGAGCGTCCAGCTTCTGCCGACGACGATGATCGCCCTGCGCGCGCAGGCCGGAGCGGCCAATCCGGCGGATATCGTGCTGCCCACGCTGCTGGCGACGGCGGCTTCAACCGTGTGCGGCGTGGGAATCTGCCGTCTTCTGGCAGGGGGGAGCGCATGAGCGCGCTGTTTCTGCCGGCGCTCTGCATCGCGGTGATTCTGGCGGGGCTGTTGGCGCGGACGAACGTCTATGACGCATTTGTGCGCGGCGCAGAGGAGGGGTTGGCGACGCTGATACAGATTGCGCCGTGTCTGTGTGCGATTCTTTCCGCGACGGCGCTTTGGCGCGAAACGGGGCTGCTGACTGCGTTGACGGACGGACTGAAACCTGTGTTTGCGGCGCTTCGTCTGCCGGGCGAGGCGGCTTCCGTCGTGCTGCTTCGTCCGCTTTCCGGTTCGGCGGCGCTGGCGGCGGTGAACGACGTAATTCGCCAATGCGGCGTGGACAGCCGGGCGGCGCGGCTGGCGTGCGTCATCAGCGGGGCGAGCGAGACCGTGTTTTTTACCGCGTCGCTCTATCTGGGCGCGGCGGACGTCAAACGTGCGCGTCATGCCGTTCCCGCGGCGCTGCTGGCCTATGCGGCGGGGGTGCTGGCGGCGGCGCGGCTGGCTTGAAACAGGAGGTAAAAAGCGGTTGAAACCGTGTCGGCGCTTGACAGAAATCGTCGAATCGAATACAATAATCCAAAGTGGTTTTATATGCTTTTGACATCGCGATGCGGGCTTTCCGCTTGTGAAGGGAGGAAGGGGCCTTTCGGCCCTGAATATCAACATGGATAATCGCTCAAGAGGGTTCCGCGCGGCCGCCGCTGTGGTGATGCTGGTTTTTCTGCTCGCCGTTTCGGCTTTCGCTCTGGCAGAGGCAGACCCCATCCGCGTCTCCTCGCTCAGCGAGCCGCAGTCTGTCATTTCCGAACAGGATGTTTCCATCACCATCAAGGTCTATAACAGCAGCCAGACGGATATGACCGAGCAGATTGCGCTCTATGATCCCAACGGCGATCTGGTGAGCACCTATAACGGCCTGCAGGGCGAACAGAGCGTGACCTATACCGGCACGTGGCACGTGACGCAGGACCAGATTCAGGAAGGCAAAATCAAGTATTACATTCAGTATAACATCGATTCCGGAAACGGTTCGGATAAGGTTGTCCGCGCCGTGCCGGTGACCATCCAGACCGAGGCTGCCGCGCCGCAGCTGACGGCGACCTATACCGTCACGCCGACCAGCGCGCGCAAGGGGCAGAAAGTCAGCGTGGAGTATACCCTTTCCAACACGGGCAACATCGAGCTGCGCAGCATCGTCGTCAGCAACGAGGGCATCAGCGATAAGAAGCTGACCGCCCCTTCGCTGTCCGTCGGCGAAAAGGTGACGCTTCAGGACAGTTTTACCATGGGCGACAGCGAGCTGACCAGCCAGCCGACCGTGACCTATCAGGCCAGCGGCGAAAGCGAGACCTACACCATTTCCGATCTGGCGCGCAAGACGATCACCCTGGCGCAGGACGGGCTGGAGGCCGAGCTGACGACCGACGCGGGCGATAACGTTTATCCCGGCGAGAAAATTCACCTGACGCTGACGCTCAAAAATACGGGCAGCAACGGCTACACCGGCCTGACCGCCACGCTGGCGGACGGCACGGTGCTGGCTTCCGACGTGGAGCTGGCAGCGGGCGCGACGTTTGAGCAGACGGTCGAATGGGCGCCCGTGCAGAGCGGCGCGATTGCCGCCGAAGTTGTCGGCACGAGCGACACGGGCGAAGCCGTTTCCGTCGCGTCGCCCGAATTGAACATCGTCACGCAGGACGCGAGCCAGGCGTTGGTGCTCGACGTGACCGCGCAGGCGCAGACCACCACCATTTACAGCGAACCCGCGGTCGTCCGCTTCGCCGTGCAGGTGAAAAACATCGGCCAGACGGACGCGGCGACCCTGACCGTCAAAGAAGCGGGTACGACGGTTGCGACCATTCCCTCCCTGCCTTCCGGCGAAAGCCGGACGCTCGTGTTCGATCTGGAAACGAGCATCGCGGGTCAGATTCAGTTTGAGGTATCCGGCAAGGATGCGGCGGGCAACGATAAGGCGTATGATTCCAACATCATCTTCCTGACCTACGTGGAGCCGACGCCGGAACCGACGGCCACGCCCGCGCCGACTGCCGTGCCGCCCACGCCGACGCCGGAACCGACGGCCACGCCCGTGCCGACCATCGGTGATATCATCGCGCAGCATGTGAACCCCGTCGTGCTTTACACGATTGCGGGCGTGCTGGCTGCGGTTATCGTTGCGCTGGTTGCCGTCAGCAGCGTCAGCGGCGCGAAACGCAAGAAGCGCATGGAGCGGGCAATCGATACCATCGAGCTTTCCCCGGACGTGCGCGATTCCTTCGGCAAGCGCCGCCGCCGCGCGCAGAACGTGAGCGCGAAGGCCGGCAAGACCCCCGAAAAGGAAGCTGAGCAGAAACCGGATGAGAAGCCGGACGACGGGCAAATTGTGCCTACGCCCGAATTTGAGCCGGATGAATTTGTCGCGTCCACCGCGGCCAAGAATGCGCCGCATAAGACGGAGGAGGGCGAAAACCACCGCCGCCGCACGCCGCAGAACGTGCCGACGGATAAGACGCTTCGCGTCGCGCCCGTCGAGGAGCGCCCGGAGTTCACGCCGCAAGGCAAGGTGGATGATTCCAAAACCCGCATTTTCGGCAAGCTCGACATGGAAAACGCCGTGAAGGAAGAACAGAAAAAAGCTGAGGAAGCGCCTAAGGCCGAAACCGCCGAAACCGCCGAAACCGCGCCCGAAGCGGGGCAGGAAACCATCCGCCTGAGCGGCGAGGATGTGCAGAAGCTCAAAACGCAGGTTCGCGAGGATCACTTCGGCGTGAAGGGCAAAAAGCGCGACGAAATCAAGCCGATGAAGAAAGGCCTCTTCGGCTTTGGCAAAAAGAACGACGACGACGATTTCCTGATCGATTCCGACGACGACGGGGATGACGACGACGACCTGTTCGAGTAAATCCGTGCGAGCCTCTTTCCTGCGGGAGAGAGGCTCGTTTTATCGGGAGATTGCGTAGACAACGGAAAAAAAGCGTGTTATAATCAGTCGTGATTTTTTCGGAAAGGAGCAGGCATGTTCGAGGGATTTTCACAGGAGGCGCTCGACTTCCTGAACGATATTCGGTTTAATAATAATCAGACGTTTTACGAGGCCAATAAGGCGCGTTACGAACGGTATGTCAAGCAGCCGATGCGCGAATTGAGCGACGAGCTTGCGCCCGTCGTGCAGCTCATCGATCCCAAGCTGGACACGAGACCGGGGCGCACGATGTCGCGCATTCGCCGAGATACGCGCTATACGAAGGATAAATCCCCGTTTCGGGATCACGCGTGGCTGGGCTGGCGCTATCCGGGCGAAGGGCGCGGCGAGGGTTTCCACATGTATTGGGGCTTTGGGCCGGACTGGCTCGGCTGGGGCTGCGGCTGCTATTACACAGATAAGCCGCTGATGGACGCGCTTCGTCTGCACATTCGCCGTGAATCGGACGACGTGCGCCGCTGCCTGAAAGCGCTGGACGGGCGCTTTGAGCCATATGGCGAAGATTACAAGAAGCTGGCCGTGCCGGACGATGTGCCGGAGGACTTACGGTTCCTGTACGTCAAAAAATACTTCGGCTTTGAGCGCAACGGCACGCAGGCAGATTGGGCACTGCTGCACACGCGCGGCATGGCGGACGTGATCGCCGCCGACCTGTCGCGGATGGCTCCGCTTCACCAGCTGATGCGCCAGATGCGCGCCCAGGCGGAACAGGCCGCACAGGAAGCGGTGCGCGAGCGGGAAGCGAAGGCGCGCGCAGACGCGCAGGCAGATGCGGCGAAGCCCGCAAAGCTGGTTGTTCGTTCCGCAGACGAGTTTGAGTTTTAAGGGGGGGACGTTGGGGCGCTGCCCCAAGCTTGGAAAACGCACATAGGAGCGCAAGCGCTCCTTGCGGTTTTCCCCATGCGTTTTCCCGCACAGCGGGCGCATGGTTCAATCCCCGGCAGGAGACCGTGTTCCCTGCGCCTTCCGTATATGGATTGCTTTGCAATCCATAAGAAAAAAGAATTTCATTTTTTCTTATATTGGGTGATTGGAATCAAACGGAGATTGCATTGATTGCGCAGCAATCAATAGGGGGGAAATCCAAGAACCTCAGGTTCTTGGTAGGGTTTGGGGCGAAGCCCAAAAACAAAAAAGGAGAAACTTATGAATCTTTTCATCGAGTCGCTGAAAGCTTTGCTTTTCGGCATCGTGGAGGGCATCACCGAATGGCTGCCCATCAGCTCCACGGGACACATGATTCTGCTGGATGAGTTCATCCAGCTGCAAATGTCCGACGCGTTCAAATCGATGTTCGAGGTGGTCATCCAGCTCGGCGCGATTCTGGCGGTCGTCGTGCTGTATTTCCCCAAACTCTGGCCGTTCAAAAAGCCGGAGAAGGGCGAAGGGTTTGTCGGTCTGTTTAAAATGGAGACCGTCATGCTCTGGGTTAAGGTCGTCGTGGCGATTCTGCCCAGCGCGATCGTCGGCATTCCGTTTGACGACTGGATGGACGCGCACCTGCATAACGCGCCCGTCGTCGCCGCCATGCTGGTGATCTACGGCGTGGCGTTCATTCTCGTTGAGAAACACCAGAATACGCGCCGCCGCGCCCGCATTCAAAACGTTGAATTGATCGATATGCGCATGGCGCTGATGATCGGCCTGTTCCAGGTGCTTTCGCTCGTTCCCGGCACGAGCCGCTCCGGCGCGACGATTCTGGGCGGCATTCTGATGGGCTGCTCCCGCGCGGCGGCCTCCGAGTTCAGCTTCTTCCTTGCCATTCCGACGATGGCGGGCGCAAGCCTGATTAAAGTGCTCAAATTCGGCCTGTCTTTCACGTCGGAGGAGCTGCTGATTCTGGGCATCGGCTGTGTCAGCGCGTTTATTGTCTCCATTATCGCCATCAAGACGTTCATCGGCTACATCAAGCAGCATAGCTTTACCGCGTTCGGCTGGTATCGGATCATCCTCGGCGCGTTGGTGGCGGTGTACTTTTTGCTGAAATAAGGAGAGACAACATGAGAAAGGCGCTTTTGGGTCTGTTGCCCGTCATGTTGATGATGCTTGCTTTTCCTGCGCTTGCCGAGCCGTATACTTTTTCCAACGGCGCGCAATGGGGAATGAGCAAAGCGGAAATCGCTGAGATTGAAAAAGCGGAACCCGATGATGATGAACCCGGCCGCGAGCATGTTCAAGGTGTAATGTACTGTGATCAAACTGTAAGCAAGTATACTGCGAATCGAGTATATGTACTTGCGGACGATGAATTGTTTTCAGTTTGGTATGCATGTTTTTCTTCCAATGAAGATAAGGACCTGAAGTATTTGCAGGGCGCATTGACGTCATTGTATGGAGAAGCGGCCGCTTTGCCGACTGAAAACGTTGTGAAATTTATGGCGGATGTATGGGACGGCGACTTGGCTGGAGAAGTGACATTCAGCAGCCAATGGACGGGTGGCGACGATACAAATATTTGGCTTTCTAGCAAGACTTTGGATTCTGATGAAAATGGTATTTTTTTGATCTATATAGATGCCAATTTCGATGGGAGCCAGATCGGTATTTACGACACGACGGGGTTATAAAAAGGGGAAAGCGTATGAAACACTGCATTATTGCGAAATTCAATGAATCCGTGGTCGATAAGCCTGCCGCGATTGAAAGCGTAAAGGCGCTGTTCGCGAGCGCCGCGCCCATCGAAGGGGTGAACGGCATCGTGATTCACGAAAACTGCGTTGAGCGCGACAACCGCTATGACCTGATGATTGTCGTGGAGATGGAGAAGGCCGCCCTGCCGAATTGGGACGCTTCCGAAATCCATCATCGGTGGAAGAATCAGTTTGGCGGTATGCTTGAGAAAAAAGCGATTTTTGATTACGAGGATTGAGCCTATATAAAAATCCGGCAGATTGCGGTCTGCCGGATTTTTGTGTGCGATTTAAATTGAAAACGGATTACCCCCAGAAGTAAGGCGGAATGATCCGCATGACTCGAATCAGCGCCAGCGCGCATAAGTGCAGGGGATATGCCGCGTAGAAGAAAAACGTCAGCGCTTTGCCGCGCGGACCGGGTCTGCCGTTGTAGAGCACAATCGGGATGACCGAGAGCGCCGCACAGAGGGAAACGGCCACCCATGTGCGCGCCACGCCGGAGAGCAGCAGGGTAAAAGCATATAAAAGCGTCAGCAGCACGGTGAAGAGGGCCTGACGCTTTTTACTGTCGCCCGCATAGGCATAAGCCAGACACAGCGCCACGCCCAGCCAGCCATAGCTCACCTGTGCCGCCATCGCCAGCAGCATCAGCGCTAAAACGGCCAGCGCGCACGGCAGGGGGCGGGCGGCGAGCGCCTTGGCTGCGTACAGCGCCATCAGCCCCAGAAGCAGCGCGAAGACGACGTTCTGTTCCATTGCGCTTGAAATTTGACCGAAAATCAGCAGATCAAACGGAATCTCCGAAACGCAGGCCAGAAGCAGCAGCCGACGCGCATAGGCGCGGAGATCCCGCGTGTGGCGAAAGCCCTGCACAAGCAGGAAGCAGTAAAGCGGAAACGCCGGCCGTCCGATGCAGCGAAACGCGCCGACGGACGGGAACAGCGCCAGCCCGGCGTGATCGACGCACATGCAGATCAGCGCAATCAGGCGCAAAGCAAACGAGGACAGAGCGCGTCCCCTCCTTCTTTCACATTCGGAATGGTTCGGAGATATGATACAACGGCATGCGTTTTCTTGTCAATGTTCGGAAATACAACCGAACAAAAACGAAAAACTGAACCGATCAACCCGAAAAGTCCGGAAATGAGATTGCAAACACGAACATTTAATGATATAATGCGAATGCTGTTTTGATTTTAAACCGAGCTTTTGAAAACGCGCAAGGAGGAACAATCATCATGAGCCGAGTCAGAAGAATTTATGCCGAAAAGCGCCCCGGTTATGACGTGGCCGCCCGTCAGCTCTGCCAGGAGCTTCGCGAGGCTCTGGGGACGGACGCGATCGCCCGCGTGCGTCTTTTCCAGCGTTACGACGTCGAAGGGCTTTCCGACGCGGCGTTTGAAAGCGCGCGCGGCATTATCTTCTCCGAACCCAATGCCGACGTGCTCTATGATGAAAACCTGCCTCAGATGGACGCACATCTGCTCGCAGTGGAATATCTGCCCGGCCAGTATGATCAGCGCGCGGACAGCGCCGCCCAGTGTTTGCAGCTGCTCAGCCCCGATCAGGCGAGGCCGAAGGTCGTCTGCGCGAAGGTCTACGCCATCGAGGGCGAAGGCGTGACCCGCGAGATGATGGACGCGATTGCGCACCATGTCATCAACCCGGTGGAGGCGCGCCGCGCGAGCATGGAAAAGCCGGAAACGCTGGAAATGCAGGCCGACGCGCCTGCCGACGTGGCGATTGTCGAAGGCTTCACGCGGATGGACGACAAAGTGCTCTCCGATATGGTCGCGCGCATGGGCATGGCGATGAGCGCGGAAGATCTCTGCTTCTGCCGCGACTATTTCCGCGATACCGAGAAACGCGACCCCAGCGTGACGGAACTTCGCGCCATCGATACCTACTGGTCGGATCATTGCCGCCATACGACGTTCCTCACCGCGATCGACGACATTGCGTTCGACGACGGCAGATTCGCCGCGCCGGTTAAGGCGGCTTACGAGCTGTATATCGATACGCGCAGGGACGTTTACGGCACGCGCCAAAAGGATATCTCGCTGATGGACATGGCCACGCTCGGCGCGAAGGCGCTGCGCAAGCTGGGAAAGCTCGACGACCTCGACGCGTCCGACGAGATCAACGCCTGCTCCATCGTCGTCACCGCGAACGTGGACGGCAGGGACGAACCGTGGCTCATCATGTTCAAAAATGAAACGCACAACCACCCGACGGAAATCGAGGGATTCGGCGGTGCGGCAACCTGTCTGGGCGGCGCGATCCGCGATCCGCTTTCCGGCCGCAGCTATGTCTATCAGGCCATGCGCATTACGGGTTCGGGCGACCCGCGCACGCCGTACAGCCGCACCCGTGCGGGTAAGCTGCCCCAGCGCCGCATTACCACGACCGCCGCGCAGGGTTATTCCAGCTACGGCAACCAGATTGGCCTGGCGGCGGGCAAGGTGCAGGAATACTATCATCCGGGCTTTGTCGCCAAGCGCATGGAGCTGGGCGCGGTCATTGCCGCGACACCGCGCGACCATGTGCGCCGCGCTCAGCCTGAACCGGGCGATATCGTGATGCTGCTCGGCGGGCGCACCGGCCGCGACGGCTGCGGCGGCGCGACAGGCTCCTCCAAGGCGCACAACGCGCAGTCGCTGACGACCTGCGGCGCAGAGGTGCAGAAGGGCAACGCGCCGACCGAGCGCTGCATCCAGCGGCTGTTCCGCCACGCGGAGTTTGCACAGATGATCAAGCGCTGCAACGACTTCGGCGCGGGCGGCGTGTGCGTGGCCGTCGGCGAGCTGGCGCCCGGCCTGGTCATCGAACTGGACGCCGTGCCGAAGAAATACGAGGGTCTGGACGGCACGGAGCTGGCGATTTCCGAATCGCAGGAGCGCATGGCCTGCGTCATCGAGCCGGACATGCTGGAACGCTTCAAGCAGATGGCTTATGAAGAGAATCTGGAGGCGACGCAGGTTGCCGTCGTCACCGAGGAAGCGCGCCTTGTGATGCACTGGCGCGGCAAGACGATCGTCGATCTCTCCCGCGCATTTCTGGATACCAACGGCGTGACCCAGCACGCCGAAGCCGAGGTTTCCGCGCCGGACGAAGCCGCGCCGTATCTGACCGAAAAACCCGATTTCGCGAAAAACCGGACCGTGCGCGAAGCGTGGCTGGCAATGCTCGGCGACCTGAATATCTGTTCGCAGAAGGGGCTTGTCGAGCGGTTTGACGGCACCATCGGCGCGGGCACGATTCTCGCGCCTTATGGCGGCGTATACCGCGACAGCCCGAACGAAGCGATGGCCGCGCTGATTCCGACGGCGGGCGAAACGACCACGGCCACGCTGATGAGCCACGGCTATGACCCGGATCTGAGTACGTGGAGCCCGTTCCACGGTGCGGTTTATGCCGTTACGGAGTCGCTGGCGAAAATCTGTGCGGCGGGCGGCGACGTTTCCCGCGCGCGGCTGACGTTCCAGGAGTATTTTGAGCGGCTGAATAAGAATAAAATCAGCTGGGGCAAGCCGGCGGCGGCGCTGCTCGGCGGCCTGAGCGCCCAGCTTGGTTTCGGCACGGCTTCTATCGGCGGCAAGGACTCCATGAGCGGCACGTTTGAGGATATCCATGTTCCGCCGACGCTGGTTTCCTTCGCTGTGGGCATGGTGGACGCGCGCGACGTCGTCTCCACCGATCTCAAAGGCGCGGGCCACCGTCTGGCGCTGCTGACCCTGCCGACGGATGACGCGCTCGTGCCGGAATACGACAAGGCGCTGATGCTCTATGAATCGCTGCATCAGGCGATTCTCCGCGGCGATGTGCTCAGCGCGCACACGGTTGGTCGGGGCGGCGTCGCGGCGGCGGTCACGATGATGGCGCTGGGCAGCCGAATCGGCGTGAATCTGACGGGTGTGGCGGAGGACGCGCTGTTCCTGCCCGCCTATGGCGGCATTGTGGCCGAGCTGAAGGACGGGGCGCCCGTTCCGGCGGGGCTGCGCGAAATCGGCGTGACGACCGAAGGCGCGACGCTTTCTGCCTGCGGCATGAATCTCAGCCTGTCGGAAGCGCGCAGCGCGTGGAGCGAACCGCTGGAAACCGTTTTCCCGACCGACGCAAAGGCCAAGCATACGACTGCGCCGTTCATTCCCTATGAAACGCGCAATACCGCGTGCCCGAAGACCCAAATCGCCAGGCCGCGCGTGTTTATTCCGTCCTTCCCCGGGACGAACTGCGAACTGGACAGCGAAAAGGCGTTCCGCCGCGCGGGCGCGGAAACGGATGTATTCGTCTTCCGCAACCTGACCGCTAAGGGCATCGAAGAATCCGTCGAGGCGCTGACCGAAGGCATCAACCGCGCGCAGATCGTGATGCTGCCGGGCGGCTTCTCGGCGGGCGACGAGCCGGACGGTTCCGGCAAGTTTATCGCGACTGCGCTGCGCAATCCGCGCATCATGGAAGCGATCATGAACCTGCTCAACAAGCGGGACGGCCTGATGCTGGGCATCTGCAACGGTTTCCAGGCGCTCATCAAGCTCGGCCTTGTGCCGTATGGCGAAATCCGCACGCTCAGGGAGGATGATCCGACGCTGACCTACAACACCATTGGCCGTCATGCCGCTACGCATGTGCGCACCGTCGTTTCCTCGGTCAAGTCCCCGTGGATGGCGGGCGTAAACGTCGGCGACGTGCATCAGGTTGCCATCTCCCATGGCGAGGGCCGCTTCGTCTGCCGCGAAGCGCAGCTCAAGCAGTTGGTCGCCAACGGCCAGATCGTCACCCAGTATTGCAACCTTGACGGCGTGCCCGCGGTGAAAATGCCGGAAAACCCGAACGGCTCATATTGGGCGGTTGAGGGCATCTGCTCGCCGGATGGCCGCGTGCTGGGCAAAATGGGGCACAGCGAGCGCATCGGCGCGAATGTCGCCAAGAATATCCCTGGCGAAAAGGATCAGAAGGTTTTCGAGTCCGGCGTGGCGTATTTCAAGTAAAACAGAATCATGGCGGTCCCGCATGGATTTTCTTCATGCGGGACCGTTTTTGAACCATCAAAAAAAGCCGCCCGTGCGGACGACCTGGATTTAGATTTCTTCTTCTTCGTAATCCGACTGTTTATCGCTCAGCGCCACGTCGCGGCAAAGCTCAAGCATCAGCCGCTGAGCCTTGGGCGAGCAGCCGTTGGCGATGGAAGCGATGCGCTGGCCGAGCGATTCCGGCCCGGCGCTGGGGCGCTGCTCAAACCCCTCGCCGATGAGACAGCCGTTGAGCAGCGATGTAAGCGAAACCCCGAATACGCCGGCGATCTTCGCCAGCATTTCAAGAGAGGCCGGACGTTCGCCACGCTCCAATCGGCCGAAATGAAGCTGGGAAATTTTGAGGCGTTCGGCGGCATCCTCCTGCGTGATGCCAAGCTCCGTGCGCGCGGCGCGGATGTTGCGGCCGATGGCCTTGAACGAGACGTGCATTCCGAGATCCTCCCAAGCGTTATGATAATACATCATATCCCGAAAAGAGGAAAAAGAACACGTCTTATTTTGTCAAATGAAGCCGAATTGGATATTTACCGAAAAGGATTATTTTTCGCGGTGAAGCGGGGGCAGGGTTTCGTCGTTGACGAGCGAAGTGAACGTGCGCAGAATGATGCGGATGTCCAGCCAGATCGTCCAGTTTTCAATGTAGGCGATATCACAGTCGATGCGTCCGCGGATGGAAGTGTCGCCGCGGTAGCCGCTCACCTGTGCCAGACCGGTCATGCCGGGCTTGACCATGTGGCGGATCATGTAGAGTGGCACCTCGTCGCGGAACTGCTCCACGAAATGCGGAATTTCCGGCCGCGGGCCGACGATGCTCATGTCGCCTTTGAGCACGTTGATGAGCTGGGGCAGTTCGTCGATGGAGAGCTTGCGGATCAGCGCGCCGAAGAACGTGCGGCGGTCGTCTTCGTTGGTTGACCACGCGCTGTCCTCCTCGTCGTTGGTGCGCATGCTGCGGAATTTCAGCATTTTAAAGGGCTTTTTGTTTTTGCCGATGCGCGTCTGCGCAAAGAAAATGGTGTCGCGCGTGGATATGCGCACGCCGATGGCGATGACAAGCATCAACGGCGAGAGCACGATCAGCGCGGACAGCGAAATCAGGATATCGAAAAAACGCTTGATAAACGCGTTATACAGCCGGTTGAGCGGAATGTCGCGGATGCCGATCATCTGGATATCTTCAAATTTGCTGGTGACGATCTGGTAGCTGATGCGTTCCTCATAGCAGGGAATGATGCGCAGCGGCACGCCGTATTTTTCGCACAGGCAGATGATGTGATCCAGACGGATGTATTCGTGCGCGGGCAGAGCGATGATGGCCTCGTCCACCGGCGTCGCGGCAAGCACGGATTCCAGATCGTCGTAACCGCCCAGACGCGTGCTGTCCGGCTCAAACGTCCACGCGGCGACATAGCCCACCAGATGATGGCCGGCCTCCGGCTGGGCCAGAACGGTGGAAGCATAGCGCTGGGCGGTCGGCCCCTCGCCGATCAAAAGGGTGTTGCGCTGGTAGATGCCGCTGCGATGCAGCGCGGTATACGCGCGCAGAACGACGTAATGCTTGGCGCAGATGAAAACCGTGTCCAGAACGCCGGAGATAAAGACGGCCATGCGCGAAACCAGCGGCAGATTGATCAGAAACAACGCTGCAAGCGTCAGCCCCACGCAGAGAATTTCGCATAAAACAGTGCGTTGAACGAGCCGGGTGTATCGACGGTACAGGTTCATCTGCGAATAGAAGAACAGACTGTATATCACATAATGCAGCAGCGCGGAAGCGAGCCCCATCAGGCTGTACAGGGTGAAGCTGTAATTGATGACGCCGGGCATCAGATAAAAACGAATAAAATAAGCCGCGATGAAGCCGATATAACTGAGAACAGCCGTAATCAGCGTATGCGCGCGCGTAGAAAGCTGAGATGAATCCATAAGCTGCTCCTTTCGGGCAAACATAAAATGATTATCTCATATTATAACAGATCGGCGAAACACTGTCCAGACGGGAAGAAAGAGGATGAAAAAAACGGATTCCCATGAAATTTGGGAATCCGGAGCGTTCAGCAATCGCTTTGTATTTTTCCGTCGATGGAAAGCGTGACCACGCGCCATGGGATGAATTTGCCGCTGGCTTTGAGGGCGTTTTTGGCTGCCGCTTCGATGCCGCCGCAGCAGGGCACTTCCATCCGCACGACGGTCAGGCTCCTGACGTCGTTGCGGCGCAGAATTTCGGTCAGCTTCTCGGCGTAATCCACCATATCCAGCTTCGGGCAGCCGATGAGCGTCACGCGGCCGCGAATGAAATCCTGATGGAAGTTGCCGTAGGCATAGGCCGTGCAGTCCGCCGCGACGAGCAGGTTTGCCCCGTCAAAATACGGCGCGTTGATCGGCGCAAGCTTGATCTGAACCGGCCACTGGCGAAGCTGGGAGGGGACGATGCCCGGCGCGGCGGTTTCCGCACGAGAACCGCCGTCCATGTTGAACTGACGGATGCGGCTGCCCGGACAGCCGCCCGCGTGCTGCGCCTGCTGTTCCTGTTTGCGCGCTTCCATGTGCCGGGCGACGGCGGCTTCGTCATAGGCCGCGGCCTCGCGCTCCTCGAAGGAAATTGCCCCGGTGGGGCAGGCGGGCAGGCAGTTGCCCAGCCCGTCGCAGTAATCGTCGCGGATGAGCTTGGCCTTGCCGTTGACCATCGCGATGGCGCCTTCGTGGCAGGCGTTTGCGCACGCGCCGCAGCCGTTGCACAGGTCTTCGTTGATGCGAATAATCTTACGAATCATCAAAATCACTCCAAATTGCTTGATTGTCGGGATTCAGTATAGTATCATGATCGCGAAAAGTATGTTGTATTTCCAACAAACCGCCGTCCAAACAGGAGGAAAAACGTGGAGATTGGGACGTATCCATTGGAGAAAACGTCGATTTTTCAGGGCGCAGACGCGCAGCAGGTTCAAAAAATGCTCGGCGTGATTCTGCCGAGCATCAAGACATATGTGCGAGGGGAAACAATCTGCCGCGCGGGCGAAACAGTTTCGTCTCTGGGCATTGTGCTGGCCGGGGGCGCGACCATCGAGCTTTGCGACGCGTGGGGCAACCGGAGCATCATCGAGCGGCTTGAACCCGGCGAGGTATTTGCCGAGGCGTATGCCTGCCTGCCCGGCGAGCCGCTGATGGTCTCCGTCACGGCGGACGCGCCCACGCGCGTGATGTTTTTGGGCGTCAGCCGCATGCTGTCGATGGGGCTTGAACCGGAACAGGCGATCCTGACAACCAATCTGCTGCGCATCATGGCGCGGAAGAACGTGACGCTTTCCCAGCGGATGATGAATATCTCCGCCAGAACGATCCGCGCGCGGCTGCTGTCGTATCTCTCCCAGCAGGCCATCCGCACGGGAAGCAGCCGGTTCACGATACCGTTTAACCGGCAGGAACTGGCGGATTATCTCGGCGTGGAGCGCAGCGCGCTGTCCGCGCAGATGAGCAAAATGAAGAGGGATTGATCGATTATCGCAAGAATGCGTTCGAGGTCTTATAAACTCAGCAGGATATTCACCCCGAACACGCCGTCTTTCGCGGTGACAGAGAGCGTGCCGTTGTAGCGCTTGACCGTCGCGGCGACGGAAGGCAGGCCGATGCCGTGGCCGTGTTTGCGCGTGATGGGCAGGCCATTCCGGCCGAATACGATGTCGCCCACATAGCTGTTTTCCACCGAAAGGCCGAGCATCGCGCCGCTGATCATGCTGGAAATCACCGTCACTTCCCGCGCGTCAATCGGCAGGGCGCAGACCGCGTGCAGCGCGTTTTCCATCAGATTGCCCAGCATCATGCACAGATCCACCTCGTCGATCGGCAGGCGTTCGGGCAATTCCAGCCGCCAGAAGACCTTTGTGTTCTGGCTTTCGGCGATATGTTGATAGTGCCCGGCAATCGCGTCGAGCGCGGCGTTGGCGCAGAGGATCGGCTGCGGGCTGGCCAGCCGCCCTTCATATTCCGCCAGATACGCCGTCAGCTTGTCGTATTTCTTCGCCTCGTTCAGCCCCGCGATGACGTGCAGGTGCTGGCGGAAATCGTGGCGGAGCTGGCGGGTCGTGTCCATGTGTACGCGCAGTTCGCGGTAGCGCGCGTTCTCCATGCCGAACAGCTGGTTCTGCGCCTGCAATTCGACGGCCTCCGTCATCTTGTGGGTGGTCAGGTAGACGAAGTAATAAAGCCAGAACAGATCGCTCAGAAAGATGATGAGCAGCACGACGCTGATTTCCCGCACGCGGCCGGTCAGCACGACGGAGGGGGACCACGGCGTAATCCAGATGAAAACGACCGTCAGAAACAGCGGCGCGGCGAACAGCGCCCGCCAGATGGAGGTGAAGCTGACGTTGCAGAGCATCCAGTGGATTTTCCGGCGGAAGAGCAGCGAGAAAACCGCCAGCACGATAAGCGACACCGCCAGACAGATCAGCCCGGAGGAGAGCGCGAACACCGGCTCGCTGTTATGCAGCTCGATCGGCGCGCAGAGGTAGTTGGTCAGCGAGGTGGAAAACGCTGTCAGCATGGAAGCGGTGAAAAAGACGAACAACGCTTTGGGCAGCGGCAGTTTGACGGATTTGACATACAGCAGCATAAACGGCGCCATCATCGGGAGCAGCAGCGCGTTGGTTTTCAGCTGAAAGCGCATGCAGACCGCCGAACCGAGCAGCACAAACGCCGTCACCACCGAAAGCACGAGCGGGCAGAGCGCTTTGATCCGCAGGCGCAGAAAGCCGGAAAGCGGCAGATAGCACAGCAGCGCGGCGGGGTAGAGTATAGAAAATTCAGCGATATATCGAGCCAGAAGCACGGCGTTTTACCCCCTTTTCATGCGGCGGATTTGATATTCGGAGAAACGGTTGACCATTTCAAGGCGGTTGCGCTGGCGGATCGGAAAGCGCATGCCGTTCATCAAAATGATGCTGTCGCCGTCGAGTTTGAGCGCTTCGTCCATGTTGACGAGCACGCCCCGGTTGCAGGGCAGAAACCGCTCGTCGCCTTGCAGCATCGCTTCCAGCTCGGCGAAAGTCTGCAAGCTTATCAGGCGCGAGCCGGAGACGGTGAACACGTCGAGCGTATGTCCGTGGGAGGCGATGGCGGCAATCTGCCCGTGCGGCATGCGCACGGTCTGGCGCGGCATGCGGATTTCGACCTGCGGTTCGGATTCCTCCATCAGCCGAATTGCGCCGGAGAGCACGTGCTCCAGCTGGCTGGTCTGATACGGCTTGACCAGATAGTCGAACGGATGAATCGGAAAGGCATCGAACGCATATTCTCTGGACGAGGTTAAAAACACGATCAGGCATCGCGCGCTTCGCTTGCGCACCCGTTCGGCCGCTTCGATGCCGTTCATGCCCTTCATGCAGATATCCAGAAAGATCAGCGAATCGTCCCCCGGCACAAAGCTGCTCAGAAAGGACTCGCTGCTGTCAAAACAGGCGATGCTTGTGCCGGCAGGCGCGCGCACCAACAGGTCCTGCCGAAGCAGCTCGCGCGCCTCCGGCTGGTCGTCCACGATGGCGATACGGATCAGCATGTCAAAAGGCCCTCTTCTCCCAAGAAGTTTGATTGCAATAAGTATATCATAAATGAAGGGTTGATGTGAGACGCATTTTGCGCCCAAAAGCCGTCATTCGTGCAGAAAAAATGACGTTCGTGCAAAAATGCTTGCGCGGCGGCTGAATTTGGGCTATACAGTACCCAATGATTTGCCCAGAAAGGGCAACGAAAGGATGGTAATCCCTATGAAAAAGATGCTTGCAATGCTGCTGGCCGTGCTGACCCTGTGCTTCGGCGCTGCCGCGATGGCCGAGAGTGTGCCCGAAGTGGACGACGCTGCCGAGCAGGCTGCGTTGACCGACCTGACCGCCAACGGCCAGCTGATCGAGGGCGACGGCTTCCAGTTCTATATTCCCGCCGATTGGGAGGCTGCCGAACTGACCGACGAAGAGACCGAGGCGGGCTACGTCTTTGCCGCGGCGTCTGCCGACGAGGCGAATCAGCTGATCATCACCTATCAGGCGCTTGACGCGGCCAAGACCGCCGAAGAGGTGCAGCCGGGTCTTGCCGAAGTGTATCCGACCGCGACCGTGATGGATCTCAACGGCACTTCCGTCGTCGCGTTCCACGATGCGGATGAAGACGTGCTGGGCATCGTTGTGATGGATACCGTCGATCCGGGCTACTACATTTTCATGTTTACGCCGGCTTCCGACGCGGACTTCCTGCCGGTGGCCGACGCGATTGCCGCTTCCTACACCGCGGCGCAGTAAGACTTCCGAATTCCTGAATTGAAAAAGCGGGGCTGCCGGCGTGGCGGCCCCGTTTTCAGTTTTGCTCAAACGCCGTGATGGCCGCGTCCAGCGCCGCGACGGAACGGATGCTCTGCCGCCGCGTGAGCAGCTGGCGGCGGATTTCCGACGGCGCGTGTTCGAATAAGCGCCGCGCGTTGGAATCGCTTTCCAGCAGCGCGTATAAATTCGGATAGAGATTCAAGAAGCGTCACCTCCCGATGCGCCTATTGTGCGCCGGGGCGGGGACGCTTATTCTTTGGCCGCACTTGACGCTCGTTAGAAGGTGGCGATATAATATAAAATCAGTTGATCTGCGGGATGCTGACGGCATCCGCTCAAAAGATCGAATTTCAAAAGCGGGAGGTGCAGGAACCTCAGGTTCCTGCCGGGTTTCAGGGCTGCGCCCTGGCGTACCCACCCAAAAGGAGCAGAGATGACACCGATGGAAGCGGCGCGCGCAGCGCTTAAAGAGGTTTTCGGCTATGACGATTTCCGTCCGGGACAGGAAGACGCGGTTGCCGCGATTCTGCGCGGGCGCGACGTGATGGCCGTCATGCCCACGGGCGCGGGCAAATCGATCTGCTATCAAATTCCCGCGCTCGTTCTGCCGGGCGTCACCCTCGTCGTTTCGCCGCTCATTTCGCTGATGCGCGATCAGGTCTTCGCGCTGCTGCAAAACGGCGTGCGCGCGGCCTATCTCAACAGCTCCCTCACGCCCAGACAGTATATGCTCGCGCTGGATCACGCAAGGCGCGGCGCCTATAAAATCATCTATGTTGCGCCAGAACGGCTGATGACGGATTCCTTTCTCAGCTTTGCGCGAAACGCCGAAATCGCGCAGGTCGTCGTCGATGAGGCGCACTGCGTCAGCCAGTGGGGGCAGGATTTCCGCCCCGGCTATCTGCAAATCGCGCCGTTTCTGCGGGAACTGCCCAAACGGCCGAAAGTCAGCGCGTTTACCGCGACGGCGACGCAGGCCGTCCGCGCGGATATCGTCCGGCTGCTCGAATTGCAGAATCCCTATGATATCCTGACCGGATTCGACCGCCCCAACCTCTTTCTGGAGGTGCGCAGAGCCAAAGACCGCGACGCGGAACTGCGCCGTTTTCTGGCCGAACATAAGGGGCAGAGCGGCATCGTCTACTGCGGCACGCGCAAAGGCGTGGAGGAAGTGACCGCCATGCTGAATGACTGCGGCGTGGACGCGGTGGGCTATCACGCGGGCATGGCTGACGAACTGCGCGCCAGGGCGCAGGAGGATTTCGTCTCCGACCGCGCGCCGGTGATTGTGGCGACCAACGCCTTCGGCATGGGCATCGATAAATCCAACGTATCCTTTGTCGTTCACTATAACATGCCCAAGGATTTGGAAAGTTACTATCAGGAGGCAGGGCGCGCCGGGCGCGACGGCGAAGACGCGGTCTGCTGCCTGCTGTATCAGCCGGGCGACGTGCGGCTCAATACCTTTCTCATCGACCACGCGCAGGATATGAGTCAGATGGACGAGCAGACCCGGCAGGTCGTCACCGCGCGCGCCAAAGAGCGGCTCAAACAGATGACGTTCTATGCCACGGGCGGCGGCTGTCTGCGCGCCAAAATCCTCCGTTATTTTGGCGAAACGGCGGAAAAGCCGTTCTGCGGCAACTGTTCGGGCTGCATGGCGCGCGAAGAAGAGCGCGACGTGAGTAGGCAGGCCGGGCAGATTGTCGCCGCCGTGATCGCGATGAACGGGCGATACGGCAAGGCGACGGTGGCGCGCGTGCTCTGCGGCCAGACGGATGCAAAGCTGCGCGAGCGCGGGCTGGATAAGCTCTCTGCGTTCGGCGCGATGAAGGCCGAGGGCGAGGCTAACGTGCGCGCGATGATCGACGAGCTGATTGCGGGCGACGTGCTGACAGTGACGGCGGGGGACTATCCGCTGCTCCAAGAGGGCGCATACGCGCGGGATGTGCTGCGCGGGGATATGCCCATCCGTATGGCGCTGCTGCCCACGGATGCCGCGCCGGAACTCAAGCGCCGCGTAAAACAAAAGGAATTTGTCAACAAAGCGCTCTACAACCGCCTTTCCGACCTGCGCCGGGAAATCGCGATGGATCAGAACGTGCCGCCGTTCATCATCTTTACCAACGCGACGCTCAAGGATATGGCGGCCAAAGCGCCGCGCACGCGCGCGCAGATGCTTCGCGTCGCGGGCGTAGGCGAAGGCAAGATGCAGCGATACGGCGACGCATTTCTGCGGGAGATCGCCGCCTATGAGGAGGAAGAGGCATGAAAAAAGAACGAAATATCGCGCTGGCCGTCTGCGCGGTGCTTGCGGCGCTGATTCTGCTGCTCACCTCGCAGTCCTCGCCGCTGTACCCCATCAACCTGTGGGGCGACGCAAACTGCCTGTTCACGGTGGGCCGCGTGATGAAAGACGGCGGGGTGCTCTATCGGGATATCTACGAGCAGAAAGGCCCGCTGCTGTACCTGATTCACGCCCTGGCGGCATGCCTGTCGGATACGAGCTTTTGGGGCGTGTACATCATGGAAGCGCTGGCGATGACGGTGGCGCTCTATGCGGCCTACCGCCTGATGCGCCTGCGCGCAGGAACGGGCTTTTCGCTTGGCGCGGCGGCGTTTTTCGGGGCGGCATTCGCCTCCTGCACGGCGTTTATCCGGGGCGACAGCGCGGAGGAATTCTGCCTGCCGCTGTTGATGGCGGCGCTGGCGATCGCCTACGCGGAATACGGCAGGCGCGCCAAACCGATGCGCATGAAGCGGCTGTTCGTCTGCGGCGTGCTGGCCGGGTGTATCGCGACGATCAAGTATACGCTGCTCGGCGCGATGATCGGGCTGTGCGCGGTGGAAGGCGTTCTGGCGCTCAAAGAGGGCGGACTTCTGCGCGCCCTGAAAAGCGCGGGTGTGTTTCTCGGCGGCATGGCGGTTCCGATTCTGCCGTGGATCGTCTATTTCGCGGCAAACGGGGCGCTTTCCGACGCTTACGCGGCGTATATTTACAACAACATCTTTTTGTACAGCGGCGCGGCGAAGACGTGGGCGGACCGCCTGACGGAGTGGACGACGCTGTTTGCGGATAACCTGCTCTGGACGGTTCCGGCCCTGCTGGGCATGATCGCGCTGGCGTTTGACCGGGGAGAGACGGGGGCCGTTCGGCTCTGCGTCTGGGCGATGGCGATCGGGCAGTTCGCGGCGATCTTTTTCGCGGGCATGGTCTGGCCGTACAGCCCGCTGGGCATGGCGGCGTTCGCCGTGATCGGTTTGATGCAGCTGCATCGGCTTTGGGGAAAGCAGGCGCTGTCTCCCCGCGCGAAAAAGGGGCTGACGGCGGCGGTCTGCGCGGCCAGCCTTGTCTGGGCGTATTTTGCTACGCCGAACGCGTTTCTGCGCGGCGAGGATATCGGCAATCTGGCGCAGGGCATGTTCGCCGAATACGTTGAGCCGGGCAAAACGATGCTGCAATACAGCTATTTGGACGGCGGCGTGTATCTGGCGACGCAGACGCGCCCGGCGGGCAGATTCTTCGCGCAGCTGAACGTCAATCTGGACGAGATGAACGAGGAGATGGATCGCTATCTGCGGGAAGGCATACCCGATTACGTCGTGGTGGACTGGAACCGCCTGCCCGCCGAATTTGACCGATACGAGGAAATCTGCGCGCTGACGAGTTACGACGACAGCAACCGATACATCAAATCCATGATTCTGTATCGGAGGAAGAACGATGAAGAATAAAAAGCGCGAACGGGCGCTCGCGCTGGCGTGCTGCGCGGCGATGGCGGCGCTGATGCTGCTGTTTACCTCGCAGTGTTCGCCGCTGTACCCCATCAACGTCTGGGGCGACGCCAACTGCCTGCTGACGGTGGGGCGGGTGATGAAGCGCGGCGGGGTGCTCTATCGGGATATCTACGAGCAGAAAGGCCCGCTGCTGTACTTGATTCACGCGGCCGCGGCGTGCCTGTCGGATACGAGCTTTTCAGGAGTTTATCTGATGGAAATTCCCGCGCTGACGGCGGCGCTTTACGCGGCTTACCGCCTGATGCGTCTGCGCGCGGGCAGCGTGTTTGCCCTCGGCGCGGCGGCGGTCTTCGGGGCGTTGGCAACGACGGGCGGCTCGTTTATGCGCGGCGACAGCGCGGAGGAATTCTGCCTGCCGCTGCTGACGGCGGCGCTGGCAATCGCTTACGCGGAATACGGCAGGCGCGCCAAACCGATGCGCACGAAGCGACTGCTGGTCTGCGGCGCGCTGGCCGGATGCGTCGCGGCGATCAAGTATACGCTGCTCGGCGCGATGGTCGGGCTGTGCATCGTTGAAGGCGTTTTGGCGCTCCGGGAAGGCGGCGTCCGCCGGGCGTTGAAAAGCGCGGGCGTGTTTCTTTGCGGCATGGCGATTCCGATTCTGCCGTGGATGGTCTATTTCGCGGTAAACGGCGCGCTTTCCGACGCGTACACGGCATATTTGTATAACAACATCTTCCTGTACAGCGGCGAGGCGGCGACATGGGGACAGAAGCTCTATGACGGCGCGTGCGCGATTCGGGATAACGCGCTTTGGGTGGTTCCGGCGGCGCTGGGTATGGCGGCGCTGGCGTTTGACCGTGGCGAGACGCGGGTCGTTCGGCTCTGCGTCTGGACGATGGCGGCTTTTCAGTTTGCGACGGTGTTTCTCATCGGGCGCGTGTGGGCGTACAGCCTGCTGGCGCTCGCGCCGTTTTTCCCGGTGGGCTGCATGCAGATGCACAGGGCGCTGAAAAAAGCGGGTTCGCTTCGCTGGCGGAAGGGGCTGACGGCGGCGATCTGCGCGGCGGGGCTGGCCTGGACGTATTTCGCCACGCCGAACGCGTTTCTGCGCGGGCAGAAGCTCGAAACGCTGGCGCAGGGGCGGCTGGCGGCCTATGTGGAGGAGGGCGCAAGCTTGTTGCAATACAACCATCTGGACGACGGGCTGTATCTGACGACGCACACGGTTCCGCAGGAAAAATACTTTGTGCGCCTGAACGTGCATCTGGATGAGATGCGCAGCGAGCTGGACCGTGCCGTGCGCGAGGCCGTTCCGGATTATGTGCTGGTCGGCTGGGACGAACTGCCGGCGGAATTTGACCGCTATCAGCTCATCGCGACCGACGTAGGCTATGACGACAGCAACCGACTGAACAAAATGCTGTATCTGTACAGGAGGAAGAGCGAATGAAAAAAGCGTTTCCGGCGCTTTTGGCGCTGCTGTGCGCGTGTCTGGCGTTACTGGTTGCCACGAGCAGTTCGCCGCTGTACGCGACCAACTTCTGGACGGATACGAATATCTATTTCACCATCGGGCGGGGCATGACGCGCGGGCTGATGCCGTATCGGGATTTGTTTGACCACAAGGGGCCGCTGCTGTTCATACTTTATGCGCTGGGCGCGGCGATTTCGGATACGAGCTTCATCGGCGTGTTTGCGCTGGAGGCACTCAGCCTTGCGGCGGCGGTGTATGCGGGCTGGAGGACGGTGCGCCTGTTTGGCGAAGGGCGGCTAACGCTGCTGGCTATGCCGCTGCTGGCGGCGGCGACCTGCTGCTGCACGGCGTTCACACAGGGCGGAAGCGCGGAGGAATTTGCGCTGCCTGCGCTGGCCGTTGGCGTTTATTTGACGCTGGCGGCGATGACGCGGGCGGAGGAAAAGACGCGCGGGCGCATGCTGGGCTTCGGCGCGGCGGCGGGCTGGGTGTTCCTGATCAAATACACGGACATCGGTCTGTTTGCCGGGCTGGGCGTGTGCCTGCTGGCGTTTGTCTGGCGGCGGGAGGGATTCGGCCGCGCGCTGCTTGCGGCGGGGCGGATGCTGCTGGGCGCGGCGCTGGTCTGCGCGCCCGTGGCGGCGTATCTGGCGGTCAACGGTGCGCTGGGCGCGTGCGTCGAGGTTTATTTCGTGCAGAACCTGTTTGATTACAGCGGCATGCCGATGAGCCTGACCGGGCACGTGTACAACGCGCTGGCGTATCTGCGCACGCAGAGCGTCATCAACCCGGCGGTGACGGTTTTGGTCGCGCTCGGTGCGGGCTTCGTGCTGCTTGACGCGGCCAAAAGACACGAAAGAGGCTGGTTTTGGCAGGCTTTGGCGATGCCGATGGGCGCGGGATTGCTGCTGCTGACCTGTTATTGGGGCGAGATGGCGCATCCGTATTACGCGCTGGCGTTTGCGGGGCTTTGCGCGCCGGGGCTGATTCCGCTGGCGTGGCTCGCCAATCGTGCGCAGAGGCGCGGGCTGTTTGCGTGGACGCTTCCGATGGCGGGCGTGCTGGCGGTCACGCCGACGTGCATGGGGCTTTGCCGCGCCGTGCCGCTGATGCAGGTTCGGAAAGCGGACATGCCGCAGACGGTCTTTGCGGAAAGGATGAATCAGGAGGGAAACCCGACCCTGCTGGATATCACCAGTCTGGATCAGGGGTTTTATCTGGCGGCGGGCATTGTGCCGAACTGCCGATATTTTGCCGACAACAATTTGCAGACAAAGGAGAAAAAAGAGGCGATTGCGTCGTATCTGGCCGAGGGCAAAACGCAGTTTGTCGTCACGCGTTACGCTGATCCGGGCGAACGCTACGCGCTGATTGCCGAAGCGGACGGCGTGTTCGACCTGAACGACATGCGGCACTACAAGCTGTATGAAAGAATAGAAGAAAACGATGGGGGTTTGCCCTGAGAAGGAGTACGATATGGATACCCGGATTTCGGAAAAAGAGCTGCGCGCGTTTATGGAGCGCGCATATGAAAAAGAGGGGTTTGAACAGGAAGAAGCCCGGCGGATTGCCGACGTGCTGATGCAGGCGGATCTGTTTGGCATCGAGAGCCACGGCGCGCAGCGGATGATGTATTATCATCAGAACATCAAAAGCGGAAGCGTCGATGTGCGCGCGCGGGCGGAGGTTGTGCGCGAAACGCCCGTTTCCGCGCTGCTGGACGGCCATTTCGCGATGGGACATCTGACTGCGGCAAAAGCGATGAACATCGCCATCGAAAAGGCCAAAAAGATGGGCATCGGCATGGTCGTCGTGCGCAATTCGTCGCACTACGGCATTGCGGGCTATTACCCGCTGATGGCCGAGCGGGAGGGACTGGCGGCGTTTTCCATGACCAACACAGGGCCGATCATGGTGCCGACGTTTGGCCGCGAGATGATGCTGGGCACGAACCCGATGGCGTTCTGCATGCCTGCCGATCCGTATCCCTTCTGGTTCGACGCGTCCACCACGGTGGTGACGCTGGGCAAGGTAGAGGTTTACAACAAGCGCGGCAAGCCCATGCCGGAGGGCTGGACGATTGACGGCGAGGGCAGGCCGTGCAGCGACGCGCACCGGATGAATCAATCGATTTTGGCGGGCGAGCTGGGCGGCATTCTGCCGCTTGGCGGCGAGGGCGAAACCACCAGCGGCCACAAGGGTTACGGGCTGGCCATCATGGTGGAGGCGCTGACGGGCGTGCTGGCGCAGGGCATGCTTTCCCCGGAAATGTGCGGCGCGCACGGCGACCACACGAGCCATTTCTTCATGGCGTTTGACCCGGCGATGTTCGGCGATCCGGCGGATATCCGCGCGCGGATGAGCGGCTATTTGCAGGCGCTGCGCGACAGCGAGAAAGCGCCGGGCTACGCGCGCATCTATACCCCCGGCGAAAAGGCGCACGAGGCACAGAAGGACAGGCTGCAAAACGGCATTCCGGTCGAGGCCAACACGCTGGCCGAACTGCGACGGATCGCTGCGGAGCTGGGAATTGAGGGCGTGTAAGCCATGCGGAAGATGACGCAGGGGAGCATCGCGCGGCATTTGATTGCCTACGCGCTGCCCCTGATTCTGGGCAACCTGTTTCAGCTGACTTACAACGCGGTGGACTCCATCGTGATCGGCAAATTTGCGGGGGAAAACGCGCTGGCGGCGGTCAGCGCGGCGAACCCGGTGATGACGATTGTGATTTTAGGCGTATCGGGCGTGAGCATCGGCGCGTCCGTGCTGATGAGCCGGTTTTACGGCGCGGGGGACGAGGACGCGCTTCGCCGCGAGGTCGCCACGACGATTGTCTTCGGCGCAATCGCGTCGCTCGTCGTGTTTGCCGTCGGCTGGCCGCTGAGCGGGCCGGTGCTGCGGCTGATGAACGTGCCGGACGAGATTTTGGAGATGGCGGCGCGCTATTTGCAGGTGATTTTCGTCGGCTTCCTGTTTACGTTTCAATACAACATTCTGGCGGCGGCGCTGCGCAGCGTCGGAGACAGCCGAACGCCGGTGGTCTATCTGGCGCTGGCGAGCGTGATGAATGCGGGGCTGGACGTGCTGCTGGTGGCCGGGCTGCGCTGGGGCGTGGTCGGCGCGGGCGTGGCGACGGTGGCCGCGGAAGGGATCAGCGCGCTGCTGTGCGCGCGGCACATCTATCGAAAGATTCCGTTGCTGCATCTGGGGCTGCGCGAATTGAAAATCGACAGGCGGCTTTTGGGCGAGACGGTTTCTTCCGGTGCGATTACGGCGCTTCAGCAGGCGTGCCAGCCGATTGGTAAGGCGTTGATTCAGAGCGTGATGAACGCGCAAGGCGTGAGCGTGATTGCGGCGTTTAATGCGGTGAGCCGGGTGGACGATTTTGCGTGCATTCCGGAACAGAGCATTTCGTCGAGCATGATGACCTGCATTGCGCAGAACCGCGGCGCGGGGGAGCATGCGCGCGTAGGCGAGACGCTCAGGCGCGGAATGATGATCGAGGCGGCCTACGGCGTGCTCATCTGCGCGGCAGTTCTGCTGGTGAAAGAACCCGTGATGCGGCTGTTTGCGGCGCAGGACAGCATGCAGATGGTGAGCATGGGTGTGGATTATCTGACGCTGATGGCTTTTTTCTACATTCTGCCGGGCATTACGAACGGCATACAGGGCTATTTTCGCGGCATGGGCGAGATGAAGACGACGCTGGTTGCGACGTTCATTCAGATTTCGATCCGCGCGCTGGTGGTGGCGGTGCTCGTGCCGCGCGTCGGCCTGAACGGCGCGGCATGGGCCTGCGCGATTGGGTGGAGCGCGATGCTTTGCTACACGTTTGCGCGCTACCGCAAGGTGAGGACAAACGAATAAGGAGACGTTGGGGCTTTGCCCCAAACCCCACCAGAAACCTGAGGTTTCTGGACTTCTCGCTTTCCGCTTCGCGGCATGCCGCGAAGCAAAGTGGAAGGTGTCGGGAACTCAGTTCCTGACCGGGTTTGGGGCGGAGCCCCATCGTTTCTTTAGGTATGAGCTTTTTTCCGACTTAACAAAAGGGCGCGGCGTGCTATGATGAAATCAGAAGGATGCCGAAAGGATGAAATGCGATGAAGGGAAATCTGATTTTGATTCATGGCGGCGGGCCGACGGCCGTCATCAACGCGTCGCTGGCGGGCGCGATCCGTCAGGCCAAGAAAGAGCCGGGCGTAGACCGCATTCTGGCGGCCATCGGCGGCACGGGCGGCCTGATGCGCGGACAGGTGCGCGATTTGACCGATATCACCGAGGAAGAACTGGCCCTGCTGGAACGCACGCCCGGAAGCGCCATCGGCACATCCCGCGATGCGCTGGAAGCGCCGGAATACCGCCTGCTGGCGGAAAAATGCGTGGAGTTCGGCGCGAAATATGTGCTGATGAACGGCGGAAACGGCACGATGGATGCGTGCGGCAAACTCTGCGCGATGCTGGAGGGCACGGGCATCCGCGTGATGGGCATTCCCAAGACGATGGACAACGATATCGCCGTGACGGATCACGCGCCGGGCTTTGGCAGTGCGGCGCGCTATATCGCCCAGAGCGTCGCGGAGGTCACGGCGGACGTGCGCGGCCTGCCGATTCACGTGGTCGTCATCGAGGCGAGCGGACGCAACGCGGGCTGGATTACGGCGGCCAGCGCGCTGGCGCGGCAGGCGGGCGTAGACGGGCCGGATCTCATTTATCTGCCGGAACGGCCGTTCGACGAGGAACAATACCTCAGAGATGTGCAGAAACTGATTGAGGAAAAGCGCGGCGTGGTCGTCGTGGCCAGCGAGGGGCTCAAAGATAAGGACGGAAAGCCGATTGTCGAGCCGGTGTTTCAGGTCGGGCGCGCGACGTATTTCGGCGACGTATCGGCTCATCTGGCCAATCTGGTCATCAAAAGGCTGGGCTACAAGGCGAGGAGCGAGAAACCGGGACTGCTGGGGCGCGCGTCGATTGCGCTGTCTTCCGACGTGGACAGGGCGGAAGCGATTTTGGCCGGAGAAGAAGCGGTGCGCGCGGCCTGCGCGGGGGAGAGCGGCAAGATGGTCGGCTTTATCCGCGAGAGCGCCAGTCCTTACAAGGTGCGCACGACGCTGATTGACGTACACGACGTGATGCTGGTGGAAAAGAAGATGCCGGACGCATACATCAACGAGGCGGGCAACGGCGTGACGCAGGCGTTTCTCGACTGGTGCGCCCCGCTGATTGGCGAGCCTCTGGAGAAGCTGATCTCTTTGAGGTGAGGGGGACGTTGGGGCTTTGCCCCAAGCCCCACAAGGGAACTGAGTTCCCTTGACCTTCCGCATCGCTTCGCGGCATGCCGCGAAGCGGAGGAGGGAAGTCCAGAAACCTCAGGTTTCTGGCGGGGTATGGGGCGGCGCCCCATCCGTACTTCTAAAAGGATGATGAAATTTCACCCTTTTGGATTGTGAGGTTTAGACGTATAATCAAAACATCAAAAGACGTTTTGTCCGAAATGAACAAGGAGAATGACATGGAAAAGAAGAATAAGAAAGGGAGTCTGGCAGACCGCATTCCGCATCAGGTCTGGCTGCTGATTTCATTCGCGGCAGCCATGGCGCTGTGGACGCTGCTGTCCGTCATTCCGGCGACTTCGCGCGCGTTCCCGAACGTGTTCAAGGTGCTTGGCTCGATCAAGACCATGATCGACCGCGGCGTGCTCTGGAATGATATCTCATCGAGTCTCATCTCGGTCGTTTCCGGCTATGCGCTGGGCTTCGTCATCGCGCTGCCGGTCGCCATCCTGATGGCGTGGTATAAGCCGGTTCGCTACATCATCGAGCCGTGGATTCAGTTCATCCGCAATATCCCGCCGCTGGCTTACGTGCCGCTGATCGTCATCGCGGCGGGCGTCGGCCGCAAGCCGCAGATCATCGTCATCACCATCGCCTGCTTCCTCATCATGTGCGTGACCATCTATCAGGGCGTCATCAACGTGGATGAAACGCTGATTAAGGCGGCGCGCGTGCTCGGCGCGACGGATAAGGATATCTTCATCCGCGTCATCGCTCCGGCTACCCTGCCGTTCATCCTGACGGCGATCCGACTCGGCGCGTCCGTTGCGCTGACGACGCTGATTGCCGCCGAATCCACCGGCGCCATGGCCGGTCTGGGCATGCGCATCCGCAGCCTGAACAACTCGTTTGAATCTGCGCCGATGCTGTTGTACATCATCATCATCGGTATCCTCGGCATCACGATTGAAAAGCTCATCAAGACCGCAGAGAGGAGGCTGACGTCATGGCAGGAGAAGCGCGAAATCTGACCGACAGCAAAGTTCGCGTCAGGATTGACAACGTGCGCAAGGTGTTCAACACCCGCAACGGCGAAATGGTCGCCCTCAACGGCGTGAGCTTGGATATCCACGATAACGAATTCATCTGTGTCGTCGGCCCGTCCGGCTGCGGCAAATCCACCCTGCTCAACATCATCGCAGGTCTGACCGAGCCGACCAGCGGCAAGGTCTACTGCGACGGCAAGGAAGTCACCGGAACGGGCACCGAGCGCGGCGTGGTCTTTCAGCAGTACGCGCTGTTCCCGTGGCTGACGGTCAAAAAGAACGTCATGTTCGCGCTGGAAATGCGCGGCGTGAAGGGTAAAGAGGCCGAAGAAGAAGCGCTCAAGTATCTGGCGATGGTCGATCTGGTCAAATTCGCGGATCACTATCCCAAGGAGCTTTCCGGCGGCATGAAGCAGCGCGTCGCCATCGCCCGCGCATATGCGGCGAACCCCGAAGTGCTGCTGATGGACGAACCCTTCGGCGCGTTGGACGCGCAGACCCGCACCCAGCTGCAAACCGAGCTGCTGGAAACCTGGGAACGCGAGAAAAAGACCTGCTTCTTCATCACGCATGATGTGGAAGAGGCCATCATCCTTGCCCAGCGCGTCATCATCATGAGCGCGCGGCCGGGCCGGATTAAGGATATCGTAGATGTGAATATTCCATATCCGCGCACACAGGAAACCAAGCTGACCCCGGAATTCAACGAGCTGAAAAACCATATCTGGAGCCAGGTCTATCAGGAATATCTGGCAGTCAGAAAGTAAACTCCTTCCGCCGCTTTTAGCGGCAACCCGCGGCATGTATCTGCCTGTTTCCGCCACAGGCGGCAGCAGATAAGATGTCCCCCAAAAAACGTAATCTTGTCCCCAAGCGGATAGGCATTTCCGCTTCAATAAAAAAACAACTCAGGAGGTACAACCATGAAAAAACTGATCGCTGTGCTGCTGGCTTTATCCTGCATGCTCATCGGGGCTGCGGCTGTCGCCGAGACCCTGAACGTCGCTTACATGCCCAACTACGGCAGCCTGTGGGCGGTCGAAACCGCCATCAACAAGGGCTACTTTGAGGAAGAGGGCCTGACCCTGAACCTCGTCGAGTTTGCCGATGGCCCGACCATCATCGCGGCTATGGAAAGCGGCTCCATCGATGTGGGCTACATCGGCCAGGGCGCGCATAAGCTGTGCATCAACGGCCGCGCTTCCATCTTCGCGCTCAGCCACATCTCCAACGGCGACGCGCTCATCGGCGGCAAGGGCATTGCGACCGTCGAAGACCTGAAGGGCAAGGTTGTGGCCTACTCTTCCGGTACGTCCTCCGAGGATATCCTCAAGAACTCCCTGACCAAGGCCGGCATGACCATGGACGACATCAAGGCGATGGATATGGACGCTTCCGCCATCGTGACCGCGATGCTCTCCGGCGGCGTGGACGCCTGCGCGACCTGGAGCCCGAACAGCCTCAAGATTCTTGAGGAAATGCCGGACGCGACCAAGCTCACCGACAACATGACCTTTGCGGATACCACCGTGTCTCTGGCCAGCTGGATCTGCATGCCGAAGTACGGCGAAGAGAACCACGACCTGCTGGTTCGCTTCACCCGCGCTCTGTTCAAGGGCATGGATTACAGCGCCAACGAGCACTATGACGAGGTCAGCGAGTGGGTGGCCAAGCAGACCGCGACCGATTACGACTCCGTGTACAACCAGCGCGGCGACGCCCAGTGGCTGACCGGCAAGGAAGTGGCCGAGGGCGCTGCGGACGGCACCGTTGCCAAGTACTACGAGCTCCAGCGCGACAACTTTGTGAAGGCCGGCGCTGTGGAGAAAGATCCGGTTCCGGACGTCACGGAGTATGTGCTCTTCGACGTGATGACCGAGGCGGGCAAGTAATTTCAAAATTCAAAACCCTTGGCATTGGGTCGCCCTTGTGCGGGGCGGCTCAATGCCTTTTTGTGGAGGGGGTTACGTTTGGGCTGCGGTGGGACGCTGTCCCACACCCTGCCGGAAACCTGAGGTTTTTGGACTTCCCGCCTCCGCTTCGCGGTATGCCGCGAAGCATAGTGAAAGGTGCAGGAAACTCAGTTCCCTGCCGGGGTTTGCGGCAGCGCCCCAACGTACCCCAACGTATTCCTTTAGAGGATTTGCGCGGAAAAAGGCGAACTATGTAGGCAGTAGAAAAAATCGGAGGCGGATACGCTTATGCTGTTTGTGCTCATTGGGCTGCTGCTCGTCGCATCCGTTTTTGTGCTGCTGATGAAGAAAAACCGCGAATCGCTGTACCTGCTGGGCATGTGTTGCAGCCTGATGGTGCAGTTTTCCGGCATTTTGATTTTCATCGCCAAGAAAGGCGGATACTCCAAGAGCATCATCGGGTTTCTGTTTTTCTCCCAAACGCTGCGCAATAAACTGCAATACCTGTTTATCACGTTGGATACGCTCGGCTATGTCATCGCGGTGGGGCGGTATCTGTTCCCCTTGTTCCTGATGGAAATCGCGCTGCAATATTCCATGATAGCGTGGGTCAGGAGACACCCCAATATCAAGAAATGGGTCATTCTGCTGCCCGCGCTGTCGCTGGGCATCTACGTCCCGGCGGTGTTCAAGATGATTGTCGGCAGGTGGCCGTTCATGCATCAGGCGCTGGTGGAGATCTCCTACTGGTGGATCATCGTCTACGTGGTCGCCGCGCTGATGCTGCTGGTGCAGGAATTGTTTTCCATCACCATGCCGTTTTGCAGGCGGCAGTTTGTGGGCATTGTGGTCTGTCTGGCGGCGCTGAGCGGGCTGTACCTGCTCTATTGCGGGCAGGACCCCGCGCAGGTCTATCAGTTTTACAGCTATGATTATGTGTGGAACAAAGGCATCGGCTATCTGCAATACGCGCCGACGATGACGGGCTATGTGATGATCGTCGTGGTGAACATCATCTGCGGCGCGCTCGGCGTGTTCAGCCTGATGCATTACACACAGGATACGCTGGTCAGCGATCACGAGGAGATGGCGCTCGAACGCAAGTTTGATATCGCGCGAACCGGCGCGTCGGTGTTCGTGCATTCCATTAAAAATCAACTGCTGGCCAACCGTGTGCTGGAAAAGCGCATTTATCAGGAGCTGGATAAGCCCGAACCGGATTTGGCGCGTATCCGCGAATGCGTGGATCAGCTGCACGCGTGCAACGAAATGCTGATTGCGCGCAGCGAAGAGCTGTATCGCACGGTCAAAAACAAATCTGTGCTGCTTGTGCCAACGACGATTGGACAGGTGAAACAGACGACGCTGGAACGTTTTTATCGCAAATATCCGGACGCCAAACTGACATGCGAGATGGACGAGAGCGTGACGGTGCTGGCGGACTGCAACTACCTGAGCGAAGCGCTCTATAACCTGCTGACCAACGCATGGGAAGCCAATGTGGCCGCCGGACATGCGGACAGGCCGATTGGCCTGGCGACGCGGCGCGAGCGGCTGTATACCGTGCTGGAAATCAGCGACGAGGGCGGCGGCATCACCCAAGAAGAGCAGAAGAAGATTTTTGAACCCTTTTATTCATCCAAAAACAGCAACACGAGCTGGGGCATGGGGCTTTACCATGTGCGCACGATTGTGCGGGCGCATGTGGGCAGTCTGCGGGTGGAGAGCCAGCCGGGGAAGGGCACGTCTTTCTTCGTGCTGCTGCCCAAATATGTGCAGGGCAGGTGAGTGAATGATGAAAATATTGCTGGCGGACGACTTTGCGCTGCTGCGGGAAGACCTTTGCGAAACGCTTGGCGCACAGCCGGATATGGAGGTCGTCGGCGCGGCGGAAAGCGGCGCGCAGGTTCAGGAGATGGCGCAGAAGCTGGACTTTGACGTGCTGCTGATCGATATCGAGATGGAAAATACGACGGCAGGCATTCACGCGGCTGAAAACATTCTCGCCGAAAAGCCGGATGCCATCGTCATTTTCCTGACGGCGCACGAGACGGAGAACATGATTCTGATGTCGATGGGCGCGGGCGCGGTGGATTACGTGGTGAAGGGCTGTCCGGATGAAGAGCTGCTCGAACACATCCGCAAAGCCTACGAAGGCGAACCGATGCTCGACGCGCGGGTGCAGCATATGGTGCTCAAGGAGTATTCCCGCCTGCGCCGCTCGGAAAAGAGCCTGCTGTTTTTCATCAACAACGTATCCCAGCTGACGCCCGCAGAGCGGAGCCTTGTGCGCTATCTGCTCGACGGAATGAAGGTAAAGGATATTGCGGCCGCGCGGTGCGTTGAAGTTGTGACGGTGAAAACCCAGATCAAGGGATTGCTGCGCAAATTCGGCTGCACGAGAACCAAAGAAATCGTTGAAATGATACATGAATTGGGCGTAGAGCATTTGTTTTAACGTCTTTCGTCACGGCTTTGTTGTGCCTCCTCTCGCGTAGAGGGCGTGGAGCCTGCCGACCGCTGTGCGGGAGGCGGGCAAGCGAAAGGCCGAAGACCTGTCGAATAAAGCAAGACTGAAGAAGCATCAAGGAGGAGAAAGCTATGAACATGGATTACTATCAGATTTCCGCCGAAGAGCTGGGCCAAAACGCCAAGGTGCCGCTGCTCAAGCTGGGCGATTCCGGCGAGGTGTTTTATGAGCTGGCGCTGGAAATGATCGGCGAAATCGAAAAGAACAACGCCGTCGGCCGTCGCACGGTGTTCATCTGCCCGGTTGGGCCGGTGGGGCAGTATCCGATTTTCGTGCGGCTGGTGAACGAGCGCAGACTGAGCCTGAAAAACTGCTGGTTCATCAACATGGACGAGTATCTGACGGACGACGAGGAATGGATTGACGAGCGCAGCGCGCTGTCCTTCCACGGGTTCATGAACCGCACGGTTTACAGAAAAATCGATCCGGAACTGGTGATGCCGGAGAATCAGCGTATTTTCCCCGATCCGCACGATCCCGGCCACATCGCGAAGGTGATTGACGAGCTGGGCGGTGTGGATATTGCCTTTGGCGGCATTGGCATCAACGGTCATCTGGCGTTCAACGAGGCGCAGGACGAGCTGACGGCAGACGAGTTTGCGGCGCTGCATACGCGTGTTCTGACCATCAGCCGCGAGACGCGCACCTCCAACGCGATCGGCGATCTGAACGGCGCGATTGACGCGATGCCCAGAAAGGCCGTGACGATCGGCATGGCGGAGATTTTGGGCGCGAAGAAGATTCGGCTGGGCGTTTTCCGCGACTGGCACCGTTCGGTGGTGCGGCAGGCGGCCTATGGCGAAGTGAGCGCGCATTTCCCGGCGACGCTCATTCAGCGGCATCCGGACGCGATGATCATTGTGAACGCGAACGCTGCGAAGCAGCCGTTCTAAGGGGGCGGGGAACGTTGAGGGCGCTGCCCTCAAACTCCCACAAGGGAACTGAGTTCCCTTGACCTTCCACTTTGCTTCGCGGCATGCCGCGAAGCGGAAGGAGGGAAGTCCAGAAACCTCAGGTTTCTGGTGGGGGTTGGGGCAAAGCCCCAACGTACCTCCATCGTACCTTCCGCTGAAAGGAGAACCTCGGATGGATAAGCTCTTGGTCAAAAACGCGCGCGTTTATCAGGATGGACAGTTTGCGCGGGCGGACGTGCTCTGTGAAGATGCGTTGATCGCAAAGATCAGCGAGAACCTGACCGACGATGACGCGCGGATTATCGACGCGGGCGGCATGCGGCTTGCGCCGGGCTTTATCGATGTGCATACGCATGGCGCTGCGGGCGTGGATGTGAACGCGGCGGACGAAGCGGGCCTGCGCAGGATTGCGGCGTTCTTCGCGACGCAGGGCGTGACGGCGTTCAACGCCAGCGTGCTGACCGATACGCCCGAAACGACTGAAAAATGCCTCGGCGCGATTGCAAACGTCATGAGCGACCGGGGCAAAGGCGCGCAGCTTTTGGGCGCACATCTGGAAGGGCCGTTCCTTGCCAGAGAATACAAGGGCGCGATGCCGGAATACCTGCTGCGCGAGGGCGACGAAAACCTGCTTCGCGCTTATCAAAACAAGTATCCTGGCGTGATCCGCTATATCACCGTGTCGCCCGAAGTGCCCGACGTGGTCGAGATGATCGGCAAAATCAGCCACGACGTGGTGGTTGCTATCGGTCATTCCGGCGCGGATTATGACACGAGCATGGAGGCGATCCGCCGCGGCGCGCGGTGCGTCACCCACACCTTTAACGCGATGCGGCTGTTCCATCAGCATCAGCCCGCCATCATGGGCGCGGCGCTGGAAAGCGACTGCTGGTGCGAAGCCATCTGCGACGGACGGCACCTGCACCCCGGCACAGTGCGCATGCTGCTCAAATGCAAGGGCTGGGACAAGGTCATCGCCATTACGGACAGCATTATGGCTGCGGGCCTGCCAGACGGCAATTATAAGCTCGGCGTGAACGACGTGGTCGTCAAAGATGGCGACGCGGTGCTGGCCTCGAACGGCGTTCGCGCGGGCAGCACGCTGACGCTTGCACAGGCGCTCAGGAATATCGTGAAATTTACGGATCATCCCGTGCAGGACGTGATTCCGCTGATGACGATCAATCCGGCAAAAGCTCTGCGCATGGACGACCGAAAGGGCACGCTGGAAGCCGGCAAGGACGCGGATATGGTGCTGCTGGACGACGAGTTGAACGTTGTGATGACCGTCGGCCTCGGCCGCGTGATCTATACCGCGTAAAAGGGATGGCGCAATTTCATACTCGCAGAGCAATGGGAGATTTGCTATAATAACCGTAACAGTAAACGATGGATGAGCGTGAAAAAGGACGCCCCATAAGAGAAAAATCCAAGAACCTCAGGTTCTTGGCAGGGTTTGGGACGGAGTCCCAATCGTTCCTTTTGCTCATGGAACAAATTTGCAGATGAGGTGAACGATATGCTCGTACCGATGAGAGCGATTCTGGCGGCGGCGGACAAATATCGCTATGGCCAGGGCGCGTTTAACATGAACAGCGTAGGACAGATTGAGGCGGCGGTTCGTATTCACGAGCTGCTGCATTCCGGCGCGATTTTGCAGGGCGCGGAGGCTTCCAACGCCTTTATGGGCGGAGAACTGGACTTCATGCACGGCACGATCGAGGCGAAGAAAGTCGGCGCAAAGCGCATTGGTGACGCGGTGAAGCGATACGGCGAAAACAGCCCCGTGCCGATTGCGCTGCATCTGGATCACGGCAAGAGCATCGAGAGCGTGAAAGCCTGCATTGACGGCGGCTACACCTCCGTGATGATCGACGGCAGCAGCCTGCCGTATGAGCAGAACGTCGAGCTGACCCGCGAGGTCGTCAAGCTGGCACATCCTTACGGCGTGACGGTCGAGGGCGAGCTGGGCGTGCTGGCGGGTGTGGAGGATCACGTGTTCTCCGCGACGAGCACCTACACCAACCCGATGCAGGCGGTCGATTTCTTTAAAAAGACCGGCTGCGACGCGCTGGCCATCAGCTACGGCACGTGCCACGGCGCGAACAAGGGCAAGGACACGAAGATCCGCCGCGAAATCGCGATTGCAACGAAGGAATGCATGCTGCACGAGGGCATTGACGGCTATCTGGTTTCCCACGGCTCTTCCACCGTGCCGCAGGAATACGTGCAGGGCATCAACGCGCTCGGCGGCCAGCTGGAAAACGCGTTCGGCATCGATGTGGCGCAGCTGGTGGATGTGGCGCGCTGCGGCATTAACAAGATCAATGTGGACACGGATATTCGTCTGGCCTGCACGCGCAATCTGCTGGAGCTGTTTGAAAAGGAGCCGGAGCTCCGCGAGAGCGCTTCTATCGGTCAGCTCTACAAGGATTTGAAGAAGAACCCGAAGAACTTCGACCCACGCAATTATGTCGCTTCCATCATGGACACGATCACCCTCGGCGTTGTGCCGGACGCGCACGTGCAGAAGGTTGTGGACTGCATGAAGGACGGCGTGACGGAATCCATCGCGCCGCTGCTGGTGCAGTTTGGCAGTTACCGCAAGAGCCATTTGATCGAGGTTGTGACCTGCGAGCAGATGGCCGAGCGCTACAAGAAGGCGGGCATCTGATATGAAGCACATTTTTCTGAATCTCAAGCGGTTTGACATCAGCCCGGAGAAGGGCGGCGTGAATCGGCTTGCTCCGATGCAGAACTGGGGCGCGGCGATCGTCTCCGGCACGCAGGAAGCGCTGGCGGCATATGATCCGTCGGAGGTAGAATTTGTGATGTACATGCCGGAAGCGCACCTTTTGGGCGCGGCTGCGGCGAAGAAGGCGGGCAGCCCGGTGCGGCTCGGCAGTCAGGGCGTATACCGCGCGGATACGGCGGTGGGCGGCAATTTCGGCGCGTTCACGACGAACCGTCCGGCGAACGCCGTGGCGCAGATGGGCTGCGCCGGCACGCTGATCGGCCACTGCGAAGAGCGCAACGACAAGATGGGCATTCTGGCCGAAGCGGGCGTGACGGGCAAGGCGGCGGCGGAAGCCGTGAACCGCATACTCAATCAGGAGATCAAGTGCGCGCAGGCGGCAGGGCTGACGGTGCTTTACTGCATCGGCGAGAAGAGTGAAGAGCAGGCGGATTGGGAGAACGTGCTCGGCGCGCAGCTGGACATCGGCCTTGACGGCGTGGATAAGAGCAGCGTGGTGATTGCCTACGAGCCGATCTGGTCGATTGGCCCAGGAAAAACCCCGGCGGACAAGCCCTACATCACCAAGATTGCGCGCTTTGTGAAACAGCGCACAGGCGGGCTGGACGTGGTTTACGGCGGAGGCCTGAAGCAGGACAATGCGGCGATGCTGGCTTCGATTGACGAGATTGACGGCGGCTTGATCGCTTTGACGCGTTTTTCCGGCGAGATTGGGTTCTACCCGGACGAGTACCTCGACATCATTCGCCGATATCTGGGCAAGTAAAAGGAAAACGATGAGGACGCTGCCCTCAAACTTCCGCAAGGGAACTGAGTTCCCTTGACCTTCCATTTCATTTATCGCTTTGCGATAAATGGATGTAAAGAAAACTCAAATTGCCGCGAAGCGAAGGGGGAATCTGAGGGATGAAATCCCTCAGGCAGGTCTGGGCGGCAGCCCGGTGTAACCCCAAAAAGGAGAAGAAAGATGAAGCTTGATTTTGAATATGGGCAGGGCCTGATGAGCGCCAATCTGCCGGACAACACCGATATCTTCGTGCCGAGCGAGACTGTGCCCGACCCCGAATGCCTGCCGCAGGACTGGGATACGCTCTATGCGGAAACGCTCAAGAGCATTCGCAACCCCATCGGCATGCAGCCGCTTTCCGAGCTGGCGCATAAGGGCAGCACCGTCGTCATTGTCATCCCGGATATCGTCAAGGGCGGCAACCAGCCGACCAGCCACCGCAAGGTCTCTATCCGCGCGTGCATCGACGAGCTGTACGCGGCGGGCGTGGAAAAGAAGGATATTCTGCTGCTGTTCTCCAACGGTCTGCACCCGCGCACGAGCGTGTCGGAGATGAAGACCATTTTGGGCGACGAACTGTTTAACGAGTTCTATTATTCCGGCCAGATCACCAGCCACGACAGCGAAGATTACGACCACCTTGTCGATCTCGGCTACACGGATCACGGCGACCACGTCATCATGAATAAATACGTCTATGACGCGGACGTGGCGATTCTCATCGGCCATACGCAGGGCAATCCCTACGGCGGTTACTCCGGCGGCTATAAGCACTGCGCCACGGGCATTTCCCATTGGCGTTCTATCGCGGCGCACCACGTTCCGCAGGTCATGCACCGCGCGGACTTCGTGCCCGTCTCCACCCACAGCGAGATGCGCAACAAGTTCGATCAGCAGGGCATGTTCATGGAAGAGAAGATGGGCAAGAAGTTCTTCTGCTGCGACGCGGTGCTGGACAGCAAGAGCCGCCAGATTGCCATCTTCTCCGGCTACGCGAAGGAGATGCAGCCGATTTCCTGGGCGCTGGCGGACAAGCGCACCTACGTCCACTGGGCAGAGAAGAAGTATGATGTCGTCGTATTCGGCATGCCGACGAACTTCCACTACGGCAACGGCATGGGCACCAACCCGATTCAGATGATGCAGGCGCTCTCTGCGCAGGTCATCCGCCACAAGCGCATCCTCTCCGACCATTGCGTGTTCATCGTGTCGAGCATCTGCGACGGCTATTTCCATGACGAGCGCTGGCCGTACCTGCGAGAACTGTATGAAATGTTCCAGCACGACTACATGCAGACCCTGCCGGATATGAACCGCTACGGCGAGTATTTCGCGACGAACGAGGAATACATCCGCAAGTATCGCTTCGCCAATGCGTTCCACCCGTTCCACGGCTTCTCGATGATGTCCTGCGGCCACATTGCGGAGATGAACACCAGCGCCATCTACATCGTCGGCGCGCGCGAGCCGGGCATCGCCCGCGGCATGGGGCTCAAGACCCGCGCGACGTTTGAAGAAGCGCTGGAGGATGCGAAGAAGAAGATCGTCGGACCGAACCCGAACATCCTCGCCCTGCCGCGCGCGTTCACGACGACGGCGGTCCACCTGTGCATGAAAGACCCAAGCCAGAACAGCCATAGCCGCGACGGCATTGTACACCCGTGCGGGGGATGCTAAAACGCAGGGGGGACGTTGGGGCTTTGCCCCAAGCCCCAGCAGGGAACTGAGTTCCCTGCACCTTCCCCATTATAAAAATAAAACCCGTCGATTCGACGGGCTTTATTTTTATAAAAGGAGGGGGGGTTGGGGTCTAAGACCCCAAGCGGAGTTTGAGGCGGCAGCCTCAACGTATTCCCCCATATAGAGCTACCAGCTCGTCGCTGCCTGCGGCTTTCAGCTCGGCAAGCCATGCGGCGTAGGTCTCGTCATTCAGCTCGATTTCGCCGGTGGCGAAGCGTGCAATTCCCCTGTCTACCAGCCCGCCGAGCACGGCAGTCAGCGCGTCGGCGCGCTGCTGGTCATCCAGGCTCAATGCGTGTGCAGGAATGATTTGTTCGCTGACGGCATGGACGCGTTCGTTCTGCTCGAAAACGTGCGCGTCAACGGGACTGTCCACCTTGGCGATGAAATCGCCGGGATAAAGCCCCGGCATGGCCGCGCCGGTATACATCAGCACATTCGCGCGGATGTCGTTGATGGTGCGGCTGTTCGTGACCTTGAACGACCACGTGCCGTCCGCATTCCATGCGTAATCCTCGCCTTCGATGCCCGCATAGGCCAGCAGCGCGCCTTCTTCGCCATACAGGGCATCGACCCAGCGCAGAGCGGCGGCGGGATCTTCACAGGAGGATGTGACGGCGAAACAGCCCGTCCATACGTCGCCCAGCAGATCGCGCCAGCGGGTCGCGCCGGAAGCATCCGGCATGAGCAGGGCTTCGTAATCCGTCACGGCGGAAGAAGGCACGTGCGTGTACGGCGTCATCGTGACGAGCAGGCCGCTGGTCACGGCTGCATCTTCATCATCGGAGGACGAAGAGAGCGCCGCTGTGCTGTGCATCGCGGTGAAAGCGTCTTTGGTTAAGATCCCCTTCTCCACCCAGTCGCGCAGGGTGGAGATGAAATCGCGGTAGGCGGGCAGTTCCGGCGCGAAGACGAGCGAACCGTCGGCTTGACGTGCCAGATTGCTGTCGTCTGCGACGATGCCGAAATACGGCAGAAGCCAGCGCATTTCATATACGCCGATGAGATCCGCCGCGATCTCGTCCTGTTTGTAGTTGCCGTTGGGGTCGCCCGTTTTGAATGCCAGCAGCACGTCAGTCAATTCTTCGACCGATGTCGGTGCGGACAGGTTCAGCGCAGAAAGCCATTTGGCGTTGATCCACACGCAGACCTGACGCTCCGTCGTATTCAGCAGCGGCAGGGAGGCGATACGGCCATCCTCCAAACAGATTGCCGCTTTCCAATCGGGATGCGCGGCCAGCAGCGCGGAGAGGTTGGGCATGTTGGCCTCGATCAGCGGCGCAAGGTCGATCAACGCGCCGCCGTTCAGCAGGGTCTGTTCCTGCGCGCGGGTCAGGTTTGCCTTAAAGAGCACGTCTGCCGGAATATCGCCCTGCGCCATTGCGTCCAGCATTGCGGCATACTGCGTTTCATCCGAAACGGCGTGCGCCTCCATCGAAACGCCCGTCAGCGCTTCCATACGCGGAAAGAACAGACTGCTCTCCCAACTGCGCTCGACGGTCTCAGTTTCAAGGCCGGTGAGCGTCGCCGCGCTGGCCGCGCCCGCCAGCAGAGATAAGGCGAGGGAGAGAGAAAGGGTTTTTTTCAAAAAGCTGTGCATCGTGCGCCTCCGAGAATCAATTTACTGTGATTATATCATACTTTGGCTGTGGAGAAAAGGGGACGCGGCGCGCGGTCAGAACGGACTATTTGCGGATAGTCCGCCATAAGATGGCCGGGACGGGAGGCGGATGCGCGGTGCTGGAAGCGATGCTGGAAGGATGGCGCGGCAAGCGCGTGCTGATTGTGGGAAAGCCGGACGGCCTGTGCGCGTTTCTCACGGCCATGCTGGAAGAGATTGGTGCAAGACTGATGCGCGTCGGCGATCGGGCGGATGCACAGGCGCTCTGCCGCGCGCTGACGGCGGGGCGGATTGGCGCGGTGATTCTGCCGGAAGAGATGACGGGGCGCGATCTGCCCGAACGGCTGGCGGCCACGCTCACACTGATTCAGGAAATCCGCGAGGCTGGCGTGCCGCTGCTGCTGGCGCTGTCGGACGCGGCGGTCTATCCAAGCAGCGCGGGGAAAATGAACGAAACGGCGGCTATCGGCGGGCGGACGCGCGAGGGACTGGAAGCTTCTATTCTGCAAATGGCAATTTTGGGCGCGGCGCGCGGACTGACGGGCGACGCGGTGCGGACGATGCTCATTCGGCATGCGCCGACTTTGGGCGGCCAATGTACAGACTGGTGCGAGGCGCTGCTGAACGGTGAACCGGTGAAAGTGGCAAATCCGACAGCGCGCGGGGTGTTTGTGCATCCGCTCGACGTGGCCGGCTGTGCGCTGATGCTGGGCGCGGAGGCGTTTCGGCGCGGCGAAGGCGGCATTTATCACATCGGGACGGATGCGCGAAGCATCTGCACCAACCGAAGCGCAGCACAACGGCTGAGTATGCGCCATCACGGAACGGCGCAGATTCAGAAAGAGGAGACGGACGGGGAGGCGGCGTCCGTGCTGCTGGATGGAAGCGCTGCGCGGCGGCTCTGCGGCGCAATATGCCGATTGGACGCGGATCAGGCGCTCGACTTGCTGTTTGAGCAGCGAAAAGCTGCGCGCGAAGGACGGGAAGCGGAGACGATCCGGAAGATGGCGCGGACATATCTGGAAGCCTGCCGCGCATAACCTGAAAACGGAGGCGATGACATGGAAAAAGGCATCACGCAGACGGCGAAACACACGCTGATGCTCGACGGACGTTCGCGCGCTAAGCTGACGGGCGTAACGGCGGTCAGCTGCTTCAACGACAGGGAGGTTGTGCTGGAAACGGGAGAGGGCGAAGTTGCGCTGCTGGGAGAAAATCTGCACATCGAGCAGCTGAACCTCGACGACGGCCAGCTCGACGTGACGGGCGAAATCGCGGGCGTCGAGTATGAAACGCCGCGCAAAAAGGAGCGGCGCGGACTTTTTGGACGAAAAAAAGCATGACGGCGCTGGAACAGGCGCGAGCGCTGGGGATGATGGCAGCGCTGGGCGCGGCGCTCGGAGGAATCTATGACCTGATGGGGATGATGCGGCGGAGCCGGGCGGGCGTGGGCGCATCTGACCTGCTTTTCGGCATGCTCTGCGCATTGGGCATGACGCTGACGGCGCTGTATCTGCGGATGAATCCGTTTCGGCTATACGCGTTTGCAGGTGTGGCGCTGGGCATGGGCGCATATGCCGCGACGGCAGGGCGGCTTTTCCGGGCGCTGTACAGATTGAAACAGAATTGTGTCAAAAAAGTTAAATAACGTCGCGGAGATGATGAATTTGTTGCAGGAAAAAACGAAAAGAGGTCGAATTATGACTGTACAAATTTGTCAAAAGATGCGGGGGATGGGCGGAATGGCCTCAAAGAAAAAAAGAATCAGGCCGTTTCGGGTTTTGGCCATGCTGATGGGCGCCGGAACGCTGGCGATGCTGATGCGCTTTCCGGCCAAGGCGGTCAGTTTGGAGCGGCAGCAGGCGCAGCTGGTCGAGGCCGCTCAGGCATACGGCGAAGCGCAGAGCGCCAATAACCGGCTGAAAGGCCAACTGGCGGAAATCGGGACGAAGGAATTTGTCGAACGCACGGCGCGCAGAGATTACGGCTACTGCTGGTACGGCGAGATCATCTATCAGGTGGGCAACCTGGACGAAATCGAGCAGCAGCTTGAATTTGACGTATACGGACAGGACTAAAGCGGAGGGAAAAACCATGCGCCTTGGCTGCATCGGAATCGGCTCAAACGCGATCCGCCTGCTGGTTGCGGGCTGGAAGAACGGAAGGCTTATCGACACGCGCCGCGAACGCCGGGGAACGCGCCTGTTTGCCGGGCTGGTCGGGGGAAAACTGACTGAAGAGAGCATGCAGTCTTCTGTGGAAGCAGTCGGGGAACTGGCGGGGTGTGCCCGTGCCGACGGCGCGCAGAAGATTTTTGTTTTTGCCACCAGCGCGGTGCGCGACGCGGCAAACGGCAGGATATTCACCGAACGATGCGAGGCGATCTGCGGCACGAAGGTGGAGATTGTCTCCGGCGAAGAGGAAGCCGTGCTTTCTTATATCGGCGCGAGCGAGGGCGGCGCGTGCGGCATGATTGACATCGGCGGCGGCTCGACGGAATTCACGCTGGGCGAGGATGAACGCATTCTCGGCGCGGTCAGCCTGCAAATGGGCGCAGTGCGTATGAACGCACAAAGGCCCATTCTCAAATATGAAGATTATGCGGCGACGGTGGAGCAGTGCCGGAGGATGATTCAGCGGGACGCACAAGGCTTGCTTGCGTTTGAGACGAAGCCGGAATGGGTAGGCGTTGGCGGCACGATGACCACGCTCGGCGCGATGGAGCGCGCCATTCCGCTGTTTGACGCACAAACCTGCGAAGGCATGACATTGGATCTGCCCACGGTGGCCGGATGGGGCAGACGCCTTGCGCGCATGAGCATGGCTGAACGGCGGCAGGTGCCCGGCCTGATGGCCCATCGCGCGGACATCATCCCCAGCGGCGTAGCGATTTTGGAAGCGGCCATGCGTGAATTTGGCGTGAACGAACTGCGGCTTTCGGCACATGGCAACATGGACGGGTATTTGAAGAAAAAATTTCAAGAAAAGGCTTGACAGACGATGGCAGATTGTGTATAATGATTCTCGTCGTCAGAACGACGGCGCTTCACATCGCGGGATGGAGCAGTCTGGCAGCTCGTCGGGCTCATAACCCGAAGGTCGTAGGTTCAAATCCTACTCCCGCAACCATATGGCGGCATAGCTCAGCTGGCCAGAGCATTCGGTTCATACCCGAAGTGTCATGTGTTCGAATCACATTGCCGCTACCAGAGATTCCAGTCAAGGTGCTCACTTGACTGGAATTTTTTTATGCAGTTTTACCATAAGATTGTCTTATTCATGTCAAAGTGCCGAAATTTTGGGATTTCGGCACTTTTTTTGTCACATCTTCAATAAAATAACAACTGTTTAACCCTTGCATGGGTTGAGTTTTTGGAGGCTTTGCGCAGTCACATGCCGTGCCACAAACGCTTAAAGAAGGGTCAGCAGCCTGCGGGCATTTTCCAAGTCTTCTTCCTGCGTGTGGATGTACACATTCTGCATGGTTTTCAAATCTGCCCAGCCGCCCATGCTTTGCAGTGTTTTTTCCGATACGCCTGCGCGATAGGCGCGTGTGGCGAAGGTGTGCCGGAAGCAATGCGGCGTTTTGCCGTAGACGTTGATTGCTGCGCAAACGCGCTCCCACAGGCGGCGATTTGCCTGAAAGGTGAGCGGCTGATGTGTATCGTCGCGCATGTGCAGCAGATAAGCGTCGGGATCGTGCATTTCCTCCGGGGTGAGCGCGAGAACGTCCCACAGCTTGGGAAGCATCAGCATGTGACGAAAGCCCGCTTCCGTTTTCGGATCGCCGATGATGGTTTTCGCTTTGGCATAGGTGACGCTGCGCTCGATACGGATCAGCATTTTATGCGGATCAATGTCCTTCATGCGGATGCCGCGGATATCCTCGCTGCGTGCCGGGCAGTAGAGCAGCAGCGCCACATAGCGGCGGTCAAGCAGCTTGGGTATATCCGGCAAATGAGCCTCAACGTCTTCGGCTTCCTTTGTGGTCAGCGGGAGACGTGTGCTCTTTTTCTTGGAGGGGTTGCGCAGCCGCTTGGATTTGGATGGATTGCTGGGAATCAGCCCATCTTCAAAGGCGACGTCAAGCACCATGCGGACGACCAGCCAGATCTCATCAATCGTCTTCTTGGAGAGGGATTCTTTGCTGTTGAGAAAGAGCTGCACGTCGTCGATGGAGATATCCCGCACATCCATTTCGCCGAAATACGGCAAAACGTGGCGTTTGAGATAGCTTTCATAGCCGGTTAGCGTGGTTTCGCGAACCTTGCCGACTTTGTAGAGCGTAAACCAACGCTCGGCAATATCCGAAAAACGCGTACTTAAGCCGTCTTTGCGATGCTGCCCGTTTTCATCCGGCGGAACGACAACGCCCTCCGTGATGGCGTGGGACAGATACGATTGAAAGAGTTCCTGTTGCGTTGAGCCGGTCAGCCAGAAGACCTTCCCGTTGATGACCGCTCGTTGTTTGAGTTTTGCAGACATATCCGGTTCTCCTTGTCCAGACATGTCTGACGGGGCTGGTGTGAGGTTGTCAAGGATCGTGGATTCCACGCCCATTGTAGCATGGTTTGGGGGCGGCGTGAAGCCCTGAATCGTTGTCATGAGACTCCTTTCATAGAGAAAAACAATTCAAGTGGCGAAGTGGCAGGCTAAAAGGGCTTAGAGCCGCTTTGCCACTTGAAGAAAAGGGCTAAGAGAGCAGACTCACCATCCACTGTGCTCCGTCGCGGACGACGTACAGCTTGGATGCGAGGTTTCGTTTGGCGGAACGGACGGTACGCGGGGAAATGCCCTGCTCCTGCGCGGCTTTGTCGATGACGCTGCTGGGACAGACGCGCCCGTTTTCAAGCAGGGAGAGAATGAGCTTTTCGGCACGCTCAACCTTTGTGGGCGTGTGTTCTGAGCCGGAAAGCAGCTCGTCGGCGGTGAGCTGATATTCGCCGAGCCAGCGAAAACCGTCCGCATCGCCGAGCGAGAAAGCCAATGACTTGCCCGGAGGTGCCAGCGAGCTTTTCTCATGCGTCAGCACCCGCGTGGTGGGGTCGTCCCTGACCTTGCCGATGAACAGGAGACTGCGCACGGCGGCAGTCATGTCGATGGAACCAAGCCCGCGGTAGGTGCTTTGTGAGCCGGACGCTTTGTTGAGATGACCGATCATCAAAATAGCGCAGTCGTGGACTTCGGCAATTTCACCCAGTGCGCGGAAGATCGGGCGTACTTCGTTGGCACGGTTCATATCGACCTGAGCGCCCAGAAACGCCTGAATCGGGTCGATAATCAACAGCTTGGCTTGATTTTCGCGAATGGCACGCTCAATGCGGTTGTCTGTCAATGTGAGCATGGATTCGCGGTCGTCAATGACCAACACACGGTCAAGGTCGGCGCCTGCTTCGATTAAGCGGGGCTTGACGGTATCGCCGAGACCGTCCTCTGCCGTCTGATAGATCACGTTGAAGGGTTCAAGCAGCTCACCGTTTGGAAGCTGTTGACGGTTGGTGCAGGCGGCTGTGAGATACATGGCGAAATAGGTCTTGCCCTCGCCGGGATTGCCTTGCAGGATGGTCAGCTTGCCGAAGGGAATGTATGGATACCAGAGCCAGTGAACGGCGGTTTGTTGTACGTCGCTCATGCGGATCATGGGAACGGAGTCGGGCATGGGAACCTCCTTATCTGGATATTTCGGAATGATGTCGTTCTTCTCGTTCGCGAAGAAGAAGGTCAACATTGTGCTGCACTTGTGAGAGCTTCAGCAGCTCGTCGCGAAGAGGAATCAGGCGCGGGGCTTGTTCGGCGTAACTTTGCCGAAGGGTTTCAAGTTCTTCTTTCCAAACCTTGACTGTCGGCGGTTTATCGCCCAGTTTTTCTTTGAGAATGCGGCGTGTAGCATAGAACAATCGGAGTTCACCGTCGTGTTCCTGTGCGTAAGCGTCTCGCCGGCTTTTCCAGTGAATCGCGTTCAGGTTTTCATAAATCGGCTTATTCTTGGCGTAGATGTCTGCCTGACGAATGAGCGCTTCCAATTCGCGGATTCGGGAAGAAGTGGAATGGAGCGCATCGCTCAACTGATGAAAGGCAGAACGGGTTTCGGAGAGTTGGGTGGAAAGGTCTTCAAGAGTGAAAAGTTGATGGGCTTGCAGAAAATTAACGGTTTCGGCAAATTGCTTGAGGTCGCGGACTTTTCCTTTTTGACTCCATGCCTGAGCATAGCGCCGCTGCTGTGCTTCGCTGACCAATTTCCAAAGCGTGGGCGTTTTAGAGGCTTCCGGCTCAGAGCGGAGAGTGTTGATCCATTCGGTCAGCTTCTCGATCTGTGCCTTTAACGCGCGTGTCAGCCTGTTTGTGGAGCGAATCCAGCGGTTCAACTCACCCTTTTCTGTGTGGATGCCCTTCTGCTCCAGTTTGCGAACGTTGGGACCTTCGTGAACGGTTGGAATTTGTTCGACGCTTTGCCGCGCATAAGAACGGTGGTCGATGCGCGAAGGAATTCCCTTTTCTTCAAACTTGGCATTGACGGCGTTGCACCATGCGGTGCGCCACGATTCGAGCCTTTCGGGAGAATGCCAATCGGTGGTATGGACGGCATTGAAACAGCAGCGACCGTCTGAACCGCGGATGCGGTTTCCGCTGGCATCCAGCGCGTATTCGCGACGCTGCTTGGGCGCAAAACTGCCGTCAGGATTCAATGGACGCATGGTGGTCATGACGTGCATGTGGGGATTGGGAATGCCGCCGGTCTTGTCGGGAGAATGAATGGCAAGGTCGGCGATCATTCCGCGATCCACAAATTCTTTTTGCACGAAAGCGCGAGCCAGTTCAATATTTTCGTTCAGTGAAAGTTCGTTTTGCAGCGCGATGTCAAAACTGTATGCGAGCTGCGCTTTGGGATGGCGTTCAGCGGCTTCTACGGCGTTCCAGAGCGTTGCTCGGTCACAGAAGCACTCCGGAGCATGAGCGGGCAGCAGAATTTCCGTATGGAGAACGCCGCCCTTGCGCGTGTAGTCGCTGATCTCGTCGTAATATTCGCTGTACAGGCGTTCGCCTGCGCGATATGCTGCGGCAGCAAGGACGCTCTGTCCCGCGCTTCGCTTGATTTGAGAAACGGAGAAATGATACAGTGCCATCAGTTTTGTTCAAACGATGGAATGCCACGCGGATCATGCGCAATTTGGTTTTCAGCGGCGAATGCAAAGCGGATGTTTTCGATATCATCCTCATCATCTTCAAGCGTCATATCCAGAAGAATGTCCTGCACCGCGGAAAGCGCAAAGATGCGCTCCATGACGCGATAAAAATCGGCTTTATTCAATGCGGCAACCTGTGGGCAGAGGGCTTCAATCGCGCCGCCCATGTTGCAAAGATGATGGGTACGCTTTTTCCGTGCGCCTTCGCTTAGGTAGCGTTCGCGGTTTTGGAGACGCTGGCTGCGATGCTCGGCTTGCGCTTTTTCCTGCTCAAGATTACGCAGTTTTTGATTCGGTTCGATGTGGGAAGATGGCGTTTTGTTCATAGCGTGTGGATTCCTTTCTGAAAAAACGAATGAGAAAAACGGTTGCGGAAGGATTCAAAAACTTTGCGGCAGACGGGATCTGCTTGCAGATCGTGGCTGATGCAAAGTACGCGGGGGATAGGCGCGGAGCGCCGCAAGAGGGGGCAGCCCTCTTGGACGCAGCAACGCTGCGCAAAGTCTCTTGCACTGCGAGTGTAGGGCAAAGAGGAAAACCGCGCGTAAAGCACGAAGATACATCCGAAGGATGTATAGAAGTGCGCCCTTCCGTTCCGTCGGGTTCTGTCGATCGACGAGCAGATCATACCACAAAAGCAAGAAAAATAACAGATGATTCCTAAACGATGGATAAATTCGCGAAATCGTAAAAAATCCACGCTCTTGAAGCGGTTATCCAAATTGAAAAATGTGAAAAAATGATGAGGGGAAAAAGAAATGCTTGAGACGATGCCGATTTCTGAAAAATTAAAGATGCTGCGGGACAGACGCGGGCTTACGCTGGACGAGCTGGCGGAACAAACGGGGCTTTCGCGTTCGGCGTTGAGCAATTATGAGACGAACGAAAGCAAAGAGGTCAGCCAATTTGCACTGGTTACGTTGGCGAAATTCTATGGTGTTTCGACGGATTATCTGCTGGGACTGTCAGCGCTCGAAAACCCGATGCAGGGAGATATCCATGATTTGAACATCAGCAGCAAGATGGCAGAGCTGCTCAAAAGCGGAAAAATCAACAACCGACTGCTTTGCGAAATGGCGACGCATCCGGATTTTCCGAAATTACTGATGGATATGGAAATCATGGTGGACGGTGAAGCGAGAAACGCGATTCGGGCGATTGATATGCTGTTTGAAGCCGTCCGCATGAAAATTATCAAGGAGACGAACATCGGTGAGGATTCAAATGCCCAGATCTTGACGTTTAAGGAAGCGCAGATTGACGAGGACGAATATTTTGAAATGAAAATCAAAAACGACCTGCGCCCAATCCTGCGCTTCCTGCGGGACAAGTACGCTGAAAGAAGCGAAGGGAGTCGGCAACTCGAAGAAATCGAAAAATACGTTCAGCAGCTGATTCGGGAAGCGGACATTGTCCGCGAACAGAAAGAACAGAATGTGCCAGACGATGAAATCTGGATTGACCGAACGATAGCTATGCTGATGGCGAAATGGAAAATCAAGTGGAATAAACTGACGGAAGTGCAGCAACGATCGTTCAAAGAGGTGCTGATGCAGTCGGAATTGAGGAAGGAGCAGCTGCCGAAAAAGAGGATGAGGGGAAAACAGAGAAAGTGACTTTTTGGAATGATGTATCTGAAAAAGTCCGGATGAATTGTCGATTTTGGATGGATGACATGGTATAATGAAACAGACTATTGAAGCTATTTGATTAAATTTGAAGGAGTACAGATATGGAAAAAGCTCAGGCCTCTGCGAATATTGGATTTGAGAAGCAGATTTGGGATGCAGCATGTGTTCTGCGCGGAAATATGGATGCATCTGAATATAAAAGTGTTGTATTGGGATTGATTTTCCTGAAGTATATTTCTGACCGCTTTGAAGAACGGCGTGCAGAATTGTTAAAGGATGAATATGCAGATCCAGAAGACAAGGACGAGTATCTTTCCGAAAATGTGTTTTTTGTTCCGGCTTCTTCCAGATGGTCTGTTATTGCGGCTGCGGCGCATACGCCAGAAATCGGCACCATAATTGATGAAGCCATGCGAGCGATTGAAAAAGAAAACAGCAAGCTGAAAGATGTTCTGCCGAAAAATTTTGCTCGCCCGGAGCTGGATAAACGACGGCTGGGTGAAGTGGTCGATCTGTTCACCAATATTGCCATGGTGGAACACGGCAACGAAAAGGATATCCTCGGCAGAACTTACGAATACTGTTTATCTATGTTTGCAGAGCAGGAAGGAAAACGCGGCGGTGAATTCTATACGCCTTCCTGTGTTGTTCGGACGTTGGTTGAGGTTTTGCAGCCGTTTAAGGGGCGCGTATACGATCCGTGCTGTGGTTCCGGCGGTATGTTTGTTCAAAGCGCAAAGTTCATTGAAAACCATGCGGGGAACATTGATAATATCGCGGTTTATGGTCAGGAAGCCAACGCAACCACTTGGAAGATGGCACAAATGAACCTTGCTATTCGCGGCATTGATGCCAATTTGGGAAAGTATGCGGCAGACACATTTTTTGAAGATTTGCACCCGACCATGCGTGCAGATTTCATCATGGCGAATCCGCCGTTCAATCTCTCCGATTGGGGCGCGGATAAACTGGCACAGGATAAGCGCTGGAAGTATGGAACGCCGCCTGCTGGAAACGCCAACTTTGCATGGCTGCAACATATGATCTATCATCTTGCGCCAAATGGCAAAATCGGTATGGTGCTGGCGAACGGTTCGCTTTCTTCCCAGAGCGGCGGCGAAGGTGAAATCCGAAAGAAGATTATTGAGGATCATTTGATTGACTGCATCGTTGCGATGCCGACCCAGCTTTTCTATACGACACAGATTCCCGTGTGTCTCTGGTTCCTCAATAAGAAAAAGGCGTTTGAGGATAAGACACTGTTTATTGATGCCCGGAAACTTGGCACGATGATTTCGCGCAAGAACCGCGAATTGACGACGGAAGATATCGCCAAGATTGCGGAGACTTATCAAGCGTATTGCAATGGGACGCTGGAAGATGTAAAGGGGTTCTGTGCGGTTGTCACGACCGAAGAAATTGCCAAACAGGATTATATTTTAACGCCCGGACGCTATGTGGGCATTGAGGAGCAGGAAGAAGACGATGAACCTTTTGATGAAAAGATGAGTCGCTTGACATCGGAGCTTTCCGAACTTTTTGAAAAGTCTCATGAGCTTGAAAAAGAAATCAGGGAGCGATTGGGGGCGATAGGGTATGACATCTGAGTGGATGACCATTCGAGCAGCTGATTTCATTCATTTTAATCCACGGTTGAGTATCAAAAAGGGTGAAATGGCGACAAAAGTTGGAATGGATAGATTATTACCATTTACAAAGAAAATTCCATCTATTGAACAAGCAGTATTTACAGGTGGAACGAAATTCTCTAACGGCGATACAATTATGGCACGAATTACGCCCTGCCTTGAAAATGGAAAAACGGCTTTTGTCGATATTCTAAAAGACGGAGAAGTTGGTTTTGGCTCGACGGAGTATATCGTGATGAGGGCAAAAGAAGGCGTTAGTGATCCTCAATTTGTGTATTACCTAGCGACAAGTCCTTTTTTTCGGAACATTGCTATTAAATCTATGGTGGGTTCTTCGGGAAGACAGCGAGTGCAACAAGGGGTTCTGGACGAGTTGATATTGACAGTACCTCGAAAAGTGGAAGATCAAGCAAAAATAGGGAGAGTTCTGTCTGAACTAGATGACAAAATAGCACTAAATAATGAGGTAAACGATAATTTAGCGGCTTAAAGCTGGACGGCAGAGACATCAATCTCGCCGGACATCAGCTTTGGTAGTAGTTCATCCCTAAGTGCAGCCAGCTTACGAGACTCAATCCGGTTCGAGATTATCAGCTGAAAAATAGGCTGCATGATAGAGTTGAAGCTTGTATAGTCTTCTTCGCAAGGAATTAAGACCTCTGCTTTGGCAAGTTCCTCACGTTTGATGTGCCCCATTGTTGTTGCCTTATCAGCAGCGATTGCAATAAAACGGGCAAGGTGGTGAGCGGTCCAAAGGTAGTAAAACCACTTGTCATAGACGTCTGATGTTACCTTGAATAGGTGCTGATTCAATCCGCAAGTTCCCCCGCACCATATATCAACAAGTAGACTTCCAGACCAAGAGAAGATGACATCGCCATCGTGAATGATGTACTCAGGCTTGATACTCAAGGAGCAGAGTTCACTACTGTCATCATATGACTCTTGGCGGAGTTCCTTAATTTTCAACACAGGAAGACCTATTTCATTCCCTTGAGGACGAAACTTCTGCATGGCAAGTCCATTCAAGTAGTTGGCGATGTCTAGGAGATTGCCTTTTCTCCATTTAGCAGGGATGGCATCAATGTTGACAAAATGGTTGTCAAAGATAGCTTTGGCTTGAGCGTATAAATTATCGTTTACCTCATATTTAAGCACTAATAATCTATATTATATGGATATATCATAAATTATCATACTTAAGAGGGGGCTTTTTCATGCCGTTCTCCGTTTTTACCGAAGATACTTTTGAACAGGCGGTCATCGCTATCTTTGAAAAGATGGGCTATGAGCATATCTATGCGCCGGATATCGACGGGCGCGATTATTCCAGCCCGTTGTTGGATGATGTGTTGGCTTCTAGTCTGCGCAGAATCAACCCGGATATGCCGGTTCAGGCGATTACAGAGGCGGAAAATAAGCTCCGAAATTTTGATGTTGGCAGCCTTTTGCAGAAAAACATGACTTTTATGGATTATTTGCAAAACGGCGTGACGGTCAAATACTTTGTGCAGGGTGAAGAAAGAAGCGGCATTGTCTATTTGCTGGACTATGCGCATGTAGAACGAAATACGTTCTATGTTGTCAACCAGTTTACTTATGTCGAAAACGGCAATAATCGCCGCCCGGATGTGATTCTGTTTGTTAACGGTATGCCGCTTGTTTTGATGGAACTAAAATCGCCGTCCAAGGACGATGTGGGTGCAGAAAATGCTTACAATCAGATTCGCAACTACATGAAGGATATTCCGAGTATCTTTAATTACAATGCAATCTGCGTGATTAGTGATTTGAGCACAAACAGAGCCGGAACGATTACTTCTGGGCTGGATCGCTTTATGGAATGGAAATCCGTAGATGGCGAGTATGAGAGTGCGGCGGTTGCGGATTTCAGCACGTTTTATGAGGGGATGTTCCCTAAGGACAGACTGCTGGATATCATAAAGAACTTTATTCTGTTTTCCAATGAATCTCCAAGCCCTGTCAAAATTCTGGCGGGTTATCATCAGTATTTTGCCGTTCACAAGGCGATTGATAAAGCCATCGTGGCGACAAAAACGGACGGAAAAGGCGGCGTGTTCTGGCATACGCAGGGAAGTGGAAAATCGCTATCGATGGTTTTCTATGCGCATTTATTGCAGGATGCGCTGGATCAGCCAACGATTGTTGTGATGACGGATCGCATTGATTTGGATGACCAGCTTTATACGCAGTTTGCTAAGACTGCGCAGTTCCTCCGCCAAACACCCGTACAGGCGGAGAGCAAAGCGAATTTGAAGGCACTGTTGGATGGACGAGCTGCAAACGGTATCATCTTTACAACAATGTTCAAATTCGAACCGGGAGAAAAACCACTGTCGGAACGCCGCAATATTATTGTTATGGCAGATGAAGCGCATCGCGGACAGTATGGGTTCGATGAGCGCGTCATTATGACCAAGAACGATAAGGGAGAGCCGGAAGCGAGAATTGCGATTGGCAACGCGCGGATTATTCGCGACGCATTGCCCGGAGCAACGTTTATCGGTTTTACCGGAACGCCTGTATCAGCTAAAGACCGCAACACGCGCGAAGTTTTCGGTGACTATATTGATGTATACGATATGACACAGGCGGTTGAGGACGGAGCAACGAAGCCGGTCTATTACGAGAGCCGGGTTATCAAGCTAAACCTCAACAAAGAATTGCTCGATCAAATTGATCAGACTTATGATAGATTGGCGGAAAATGCCGATCCGCTGGCAATAGAAAAAAGCAAAAAGATGCTGGGGCAAATGGAAAGCGTGCTGGGTGCAGAATCCACGCTTAATTCTCTTTGCACGGATATTGTTGAGCATTATGAAAAGTACCGCGCCAATTTGCTTACAGGTAAAGCAATGATCGTTGCATATAGCCGACCGATTGCCATGAAAATTTATCATAAACTGCTTGAACTGCGCCCAGCATGGAAAGAAAAGATAGGCGTAGTGATGACAAGTGGCAACAGTGATCCAGCCGAGTGGAAAGATATCATCGGCACGAAGGCGCATAAAGAAGAACTAGCCCGCAAATTCAAAGATAATAACGATCCCATGAAGATTGCCATTGTGGTGGATATGTGGCTGACAGGGTTTGATGTTCCGTCGCTGGCGACTATGTATGTCTACAAGCCGATGCATGGTTATAATCTGATGCAGGCTATTGCTCGTGTCAATCGTGTTTTCCGAGATAAGGAAGGCGGATTGATTGTGGATTATGTAGGTATTGCTTCAGCACTAAAAGCGGCAATGAAGGAATACACGGGGCGAGATCAGCTGCGATATGGCGATATGGATATTGCCAAGACAGCCTATCCGAAATTTCAGGAGAAGTTGCAGGTTTGTAAAGATATTCTTTATGGGTTTGATTATTCTGAATTTTTCAGTGGACAGCCGCTTACCATGGCAAAATTGATTGCAGATGGCGTAAACTTTGTTTTGGATGCGGCAGTGCCGACTAGAAAAGATCAATGGCTTAGAGAGGCACTTCTGCTTCATCAAGCGCACACGTTATGTGCCAGCTTGACAACGGAGGAAGAACGTCACTATGCAGCGTATTTTGAAGCTATTCGCGCAACTGCTAGCAAAATTGTGATTTCATCCGGCGGTAAAAGTAGACTTTCTCTGACGGATATCAACCGAGAAATCAATGAATTGTTGAAATCGACGATTCAAAGTGAGGGCGTTATCAATCTGTTTGACAGTAAAGAGTATGGTGGAGAAACGTTCTCCTTGTTTGATCCTGAGGTTTTGGAAGAAATCTCAAAAATGAAGCAAAAGAATATCGCAGTAGAAGTGCTGAAAAAGCTGCTGGCAGAGCAGGTTCAAGTCTATACGCGGACAAATTTGGTGCAGTCCAAGAAGTTTTCCGAGAAGATCAAATCGCTGATGAATGCGTATTACAATGGCTTGATTACCAATGAAGAAGTCATCAAAGAACTGTTGGAAACAGCGCAACAGATGGCGCAGAAGCGAAAAGAAGGTCAGCAAATGGGGCTGACGGATGAAGAAATGGCGTTTTATGATGCGCTGACGCGACCGGAAGCGATTAAAGATTTCTATACGAACGATCAGCTTGTTGCCATTACACGAGAACTGACGGAGGCACTACGCAAGAATCACACGATTGATTGGCAGAAAAAAGAGGGCGCAAGGGCGAAGATGCGCGTGATGATTAAGCGATTGCTGAAAAAATATAAGTATCCACCGGAGGGGATGGAGGATGCAATCGGTACAGTGATGAATCAGTGCGAATTGTGGACAGATAATGCGGAAGAATGACAGAGAGCGCTCGTTACAGTATTTGGTGGAGGATTGAATCTTGCTGTTCGATACAGTATAATGAACTCGGACTAAACCGAGTCGGAGGTGACCGAGTAAATGAAATTCTACGGACGGGAAAAGCAGCGTAAGGATTTGCATCGTCTGTTTTTGTATGAAGGGATGCAGCTTGGCTTGATTTATGGACGCAGGCGCGTCGGCAAAAGCGAATTGATTAAGCAGAGTCTGCGAGAAACGGATGTAGTCAGCATCTATTTCGAGTGTAAGCAGACGACTGAGCAGAATAACACGGAGAGTCTGTCTGTGTTGCTGGCGGATACGTTTCATTTTCCAAAGCCTTCCTTTGACAGCATGGAAGCGTTGCTGACGTATCTGTTTGAAGCGGCGAAGGAAAAGCCAATGATCTTGGTGCTGGATGAGTACCCATACTTGCGCGAAGTTGTGCAGGGGATGGACAGCGTTTTGCAGGCGTTGGTTGACCGCTATCGCGATACATCGTCACTGAAGCTCATCCTGTGCGGTTCGTATGTGGACGTTATGAAATCCCTTTTGCTTCGGGAAAATCCGTTGTATGGGCGCGTGGATCGAACGATTGATCTGAAGCCGATGGATTATTACGAATCGGCGCTGTTCTACCCAACTTTTTCTGACGAGGATAAGGTCAGGCTGTACAGTGTGTTCGGTGGAATTCCGTATTACAACAGGCTCATCAATTCGCAGCTTTCGGTTCGGGAGAACATCATCGAGTTGATTGCTTCGCCGGATGCCCGGTTGGAAAATGAAGTTTCAATGTACCTCAAATCGGAGATTTCCAAAATCAACAATGCGAACGAAGTGTTTGAAGCGCTGGCACGGGGATTCTTGAAGTACAGCGATTTGCTTTCGCAGTCCCATGTGTCCAGCAGCCCGGCGTTGGCGGATGTGCTGGAAAAGCTCATTCGCATGGAGGTTGTGAAAAAGGAAGCACCCATCAACGACGTGAACAACAAACGCAAAGCAGGGTATATCATTACGGATAATCTTTCGCTGTTCTATTATCGGTATGTGTTCCGTTACTCCTCGCAGATGAATGTGATGGATTCCGATGTGTTTTATGACCGGTATATCAGGGATGATTTTGAAAAGCAGTATGTGCCGCGCCAGTTTGAGGAAATTTGCAGGCAGTATCTGATTCGCCAAAATCGTGCGGGAAAGCTTCCGATTCCGTTTGATCGGATTGGAAAATACTATTACGATGATCCGCAGACGCGGACGAACGGCGAGTTCGATATTGTAACCGAAGACCCCAATGGCTACGTCTTTTATGAGGCGAAATTCCGCAGCGAACCGCTCACAGAGAACATGATTCAGCAGGAAATCGAGCAGGTCAAGCGGACGGGGATGAACTGTTATCGGTATGCGTTTATTTCGCGGAGTGGATTCGATGCGCAGGCGGATGAAGGGGTGGAGTTGATTTCGCTCGAGAAATTGTACGAATGAGTTTGAATAATAACAATCGGAAAGCCGAAAAATACCTGCTTTATCGTATCAAGAATATAAGAAAATAGAGGTGGAAATATGATTAGTCCAGATTTGCCCATTACGAAATCTGAAGAGGATGTGTTAAACAGAAGTAATTTTGCAAAGAATCTTGCACAAGCAGTGATACAGTGTACATTTCCAACTTCTTTTTCTATCGGCTTATATGGAAAATGGGGAAGTGGCAAAACATCTTTATTAAATATGGTGATAGAGGAAATAGAGAACATTGAAGAGAGTACGATTATTCTCAGATTTAATCCATGGCTATGTTCTGACCCGAAACAGTTGGTAATTCAATTCTTCAAACAGATGTCTGCGGTAATAAAATTAAAAAAACCAGCAGAAGAAAAGGTATGGGAATTAATTGATCAATATGGTGATATGTTTGAAGCTGCAGGAATAATTCCTATTGCGGGGGAAATGATACAACAAGCAGGAAAAGCTATTACAAAAAAAGCGAATGAACAGGTTAAGGAAAGAAAGGATAACCTACAAAAAAGTAAAGATCAGATAATTGATAGGATTATAAAGGAAAAAATAAAAATCGTTATTACTATTGATGATATTGATCGGCTTTCGGAAGAAGAAATCATTGCAGTCTTTCAGTTAATTAAAGCATTGGCGGATTTTCCTAATACGATTTATATTTTGGCTTTCGATTATAAAACGGTCGTTCAGGCACTGGGAAAGGTACAAAATGGAGATGGTAGGGAATATCTGGAAAAAATAATTCAGGTTCCGTTTGAAATTCCTGCACCTGACATGGATAGTATCTATGATACGCTTTTTTCTAAGATTAACTCAATTATTGGGGATGTTTCAGAGGAACAATGGGACAAAAATGAGTGGACAGAACTTTTCGAGTTTGGAATGAAAAAGTATATCCAGTCTATTCGTGATGTCATTCGTTTTGTAAATGTATTCTTTCTGAAATATGGGATTTTAAAAGAAGAAACAAATCTTGTTGATTTAATTGGACTTACGACGCTACAAGTATTTGAACCATATATATATTCAAAAATGATAATCTATAAGGACATATTGTGCGGAAATGATTTTAGTATTGCACATGCAGAACAACAGGAAAAAGAGAAAAAGATAAAAGATTTTCTTAATCAACTGATACCAGATGATGAGACGGTAGATAATAAAGATGCTGCTTCAAATATAATAGGGATTTTGTTTCCTAAAATAAGAAATATAGCGGATATGCCGTATGGAAGGGGAAGAAATTACATACGGCAAGGATTGATTTCAAACAATCGAATCTCGGTTCCAGCATGCTTTGATAGATACTTCTCACTCTCGCTTGAAAGTGATGCTATACCAACTCCTCTAATTAGGTATTTGATTTATGAAGCAAATGAATTGGAACTTGATAAAAATATAATGGAAATTTACAAAAATGGAAAAATAAAGTGTCTATTAGATAAAATAGCGGCATATGCAAATGATAAAAAGACGATAAGATTATCATGTGATAGAGCTTCATTGATTATTATGGTACTTTCACGAAAATGGAGTTGTTTTAAAGTAGATGATAGAGACAAGGACTTCTTTTCAATACCATTTGTATGGAAGTATCTTTATTGTGTTGATCCGTTGCTGAAAAGGATTGACTCAAGTAACCGTTTCTCTGTTATTTGCACAATTTTTAAAGATGAATCTGTTCAACCGTCCACATTGGCGCTTCTTTTGGATGATTTCGAAAATCAGCTTGGCAGATTTACGGAAAGAAAATCAAAAGAAAATGATGCTGTTTTTTCTCTAGAAGAAGTCTTGATACTCGAAGATATATTTAAAAAGCGTTCAATAGAGGTAATCGATTCTCGACTTGTGTTGCAACAATATAATGGATTGAATTTTTTATGGATGCTGGGACAGATTGACGCTGAGCTAGCAAAAGAAAAAAAGAAAACAATTATTACTGATGATTTTTCGCTCTTAAAGATTATAGACTATTGTGTATCGAAAGGATCAGTGGCGAGCACATCGATCGAAAAAATACGGAAAGTGAATAAAAAAGCTTTGGAAGAGTTTATTGATGTTAATGAGGCTTATAGACGAATTAAAGAATATATGGAAACCGAAGAATTTTATAAGTCACCAGAAGATGAAAAAATAAGTGCAATGGCATTTATACTCGTTATGGAAAATACAAATAGTGAAGTGACAATGGAAGATAGCATATCGGAAGAAACAGCCAAGCGTGAGCTGAAAAAAGTGTCCAAGGATAGCGGGAAAGAATAAAATGTTGCATTTGACCATGATGGACATTATGAAGGAATAGATGCGCCAATGGCGGAATAGAGTATTTATATATATCAAACGACATTTTATTGTGCAATTTGTTATAAATAAAAGAAAAATCCTTTACCTGTCAAGAGCGAAGGAATAGCGACATCGACCTAAACCGTTCGGAATTTCTGAACAGTTGAAATGTCCACGGGTTTACCGTATTCATAAATGGGCTTGATACACACAAATCTTCCGTCCTCAACCACCCCGCATCCGCCCCGTCATCCATGCCTTTTATTTCCAATTTTGATTTTTCATACCCGAAGTGTCATGTGTTCGAATCACATTGCCGCTATTATTGATTCCGGTCAAGTTGCTTACTTGACCGGAATTTTTTATAAAGTTATGCCGAAAAATGTTTGGTTCATATCAAAGTGCCGGGATTTTGAAATTTCGTTTTTATCAACATTTGCAATTCCCAATGCCCCAAAAAAGCGGAAACATGCTTTATATTGAACAAAAGAAGAAGTCGAGACGACACGAGCCGTCAAAATTAAAAAAATATCCAATTCGGCGCAAAGACATTGTATAGATTAAATATATATGATATGATATAACTGTGAAATGAAAACAAGAGGACGATAAAGCGGAAGGAAAACGAATATGGAGGATAAAGAAAAACTCACCTTGTCAGGATTGCAGCATTTTGCATTCTGCCGTCGGCAGTGGGCGCTGATTTTTATTGAACAGCAATGGCAAGAGAACCTGCGGACGGCGGAAGGAAACGCCATGCATCACCGCGCACATGATGAGACGCAGTTTGAGCGGCGAGGTGATATGCTGACTGTTCGCGGACTTCGCGTGTTTTCCAAACGTCTGAACGTGACAGGTGTGTGCGACGTGGTGGAATTCCACCAATCGGAAGAGGGCGTAGCGTTGTACGGACAGGAAGGAACATGGATGCCGTATCCGGTTGAATACAAACGTGGCGCGCCTAAGGAACACGACGCAGATGCTTTGCAGCTTTGCGGTCAGGCGATGTGCTTGGAAGACATGCTGTTGTGTGCGATTCCGGAGGGAAGTTTGTATTATGGAGAAACGCGTCGGCGCGAGCGCGTGACGTTTTCGCCAGAACTGCGCCAATGTGTGGAGAAGCTGCTTGGCGAAATGCAGGGGTATATGGATCGCGGATATACGCCTAAGGCTAAAATGACAAAAGGATGCAATGCCTGTTCGCTGAAGGAACTTTGCATGCCCAAAGCAGGCAGAAGCATGTCCGTGGATGCGTATCTGCGGCGTGCTGCAAAGGAGGGTGCAGCCGAATGAGAAAAATGCTGAATACGCTTTTTATCACATCAGAGGACGCTTATTTAGCGCTTGAAAATGAAAACGTCGTCGTTTTTCGCGGCGAAGAAAAGATGGGCCAGTATCCGCTTCAGATTTTGGAAAATGTTGTGTCATTCTCTTATAAGGGAGCGAGTCCCGCGTTGATGGGCGCATGCGCGCAGCGCAATATTCATTTATGCTTTTTGACGCCGAACGGACGTTTCCTCGCGCGGGTTTGCGGCCAATCGCGGGGAAATGTGATCCTTCGCAAAACGCAATACCGCGTTTCGGATGACCCGGCGAAAAGCTGCACGGTTGCGCGAAACATGATTTTCGGCAAAATCTTTAACTGTCGCTGGGTGCTGGAACGGATGCTTCGAGATCATGCGATGCGAGTAGATGCGCCGAGCCTTTCGACAGCTTCGGCACAGCTGCAAGACCAGCTGGAAGGCATTCGGCAGATTGACGATCTGGATGCGCTTCGGGGAATAGAAGGCATGGCGTCGGCGGCCTACTTCGGCGTGTTTGACCAGCTGATTCTGAATCAAAAAGAGGTCTTTCATTTTGACGGAAGAAACCGCAGACCGCCGCTTGACCGGGTGAATGCCGCGCTTTCCATGACGTATACGCTGCTGGCGCATGACTGCGCGTCGGCGCTGGAAAGCGTCGGTTTGGATGCTTACGTCGGGTTTATGCACAGGGATAGACCGGGAAGGACGTCCCTGGCTCTTGACCTGATGGAAGAGCTGCGTGCGCCGTTGGCGGATCGCTTCGTACTGACGCTGATCAATACGCGCGTTTTGCAGCAGAAGCATTTTAAAATGCAGGTCGATGGCGCGGTATGGCTGACGGACGACGGGCGCAAGGCGTTGCTGTCCGCATGGCAAAATCGAAAAAAAGAGGAAATCACGCATCCGTTTTTGAAAGAAAAGATGGCATGGGGACTGGCGCCGTATGTGCAGGCCCTGCTTCTGGCCCGGTATCTGCGCGGAGATATGGATGAGTATCCTCCGTTTTTATGGAAATAAGAGGGAAAACGATGTTAGTGTTGATTACATACGATGTGAACACGACGGATGCGGCGGGGAAGCGCCGCCTTCGGAACGTGGCGAAGCTGTGCGTTGCGCACGGACAACGGGTGCAGAACTCGGTTTTTGAATGCAGCTTGGATGCAGCGCAGCTTTGCGGACTCAAAGCCGAATTGACAAAGTTGATCGACAGCCAGAAAGATAGTCTGCGTTTTTACAATTTGGGAAACACATTTCATTCAAAAGTAGAACATATCGGCGTGCGAAGCGGCTACCAGCCGGACGATGTGCTGATGCTGTGAGGAGGAAATGCAGATGGCGTATGTAACGCATTTGAAACCGGATGGAACATATCAGCCGTTGAAGGCGCACGAGGAGAATGTCGCGGCTTTGGCCGGAAAATTTGCCGAAGCATTCGGCGCGAAGGCGCATGGCGAGCGAACAGGGCTGCTGCACGACATCGGCAAATACAGCGACAACGGGCAGAAACGGCAGCGCGATCCGGAACATACGGCCAAGGTGGATCACGCCACGGCGGGAACGCAGCTGGCATGGAAACTGAAAGACTGTGTTGCGGCGTTTGTCGTGGCGGGCCATCACGGCGGTTTGCCGGATATGGGCAACGGGTCTGATGACGGCGGCGGAACGCTTTGGGCGCGGCTGAACAAGCCCTTGACAGGCGGAAACGATCCATCCGCGTGGAAAAATGAAATCGAAATTCCAGAGAAAATATATTATCCGGCCTGGCTTGAAACTGAAAAAGACGCGCGGCGTTTGGCGATGTACACCCGCATGCTGTTTTCGTGCCTGGTGGATGCGGATTATCTGGATACGGAAACGGCGATTCAGGGCGGACAGCCGCGCGGAAAGGGGGAAACGCTGGAGCGTCTTTTAGAAAAGCTGAATGCCCATGTCGCGCCGTGGCTTGAAGCGCCTGCCAACGACCTTTGCGCCAAACGAAGCGCGATTTTGGCGCGCTGTCTGCACGGCGGAGAGGACGAGCGGGGGCTGTACACGCTGACCGTGCCGACAGGCGGCGGCAAGACGATTTCCTCGCTGGCGTTCGCCCTGTCGCATGCGGTGAAACATGATTTGCAGCGCGTGATTTATGTGATTCCGTATACGAGCATCATCGAGCAGAACGCCGACGTTTTTGCGAAGGTGCTGGGCGAAGAAAACGTGCTGGAACATCACAGTCAGGTGGAATTTGCGGATGACGGTGAGGAAACGCCGGAGGCTTACAAAAAGCGTCTGGCATGCGAAAATTGGGACGCGCCCGTGGTTGTGACAACGGCCGTGCAGTTTTTTGAATCGCTGTACGCGGCGAAGACCTCGAAGTGCAGAAAACTGCACAACATTGCAAACAGCGTCGTAATTTTTGATGAGGCGCAGACGCTTCCACTGCCTTTTTTAATTCCGTGTGTCTCGGCCATCGGAGAGCTGGTGCAGCACTACGGCGTGACCGCGGTGCTTTGCACGGCGACACAGCCCGCGCTGGGCAGGCTGTTCAAGCAGCTTGCGCCGACGCTCGTTCAGCATGAAATCGCCCCTGATCCGGATGAATTATTCGACTGTTTTCGCCGGGTTTCGTTCTGTCGGGAAGGCGTTTTTACGCCGGAGAAGCTGGCAGAGCGGTTGACGGAGACGGCGCAGGTACTCTGCATCGTCAACACCAGAAAGCGTGCGCGGCAGGTGTACGAAAGCCTGCCCGAAGAAGGGCGCTTTCATCTTTCCACGCTGATGATTCCGACGGATCGCGAAAAGACGCTGGACGTCATTCGCGAGCGTCTGCGAAACGGACAGGTCTGCCGCGTGGTTTCAACCAGTTTGGTGGAAGCGGGCGTGGACGTCGATTTTCCGTCGGTCTGGCGCGAATTGGCGGGTCTGGACAGCATTTTGCAGGCCGCGGGGCGCTGCAACCGCGAGGGCAGACGAAGCGCTGCGGAAAGCGTTGTGCATGTTTTTGAGGCGGAAGGCAAATTTCCTGCTTCCATGACGCAGCAGCGCGAGGCGGCGACGAAAGTTATGGAGGAATTTGAAGAAATCAATACTCGTCCGGCCATTCGGGCATATTTCAAGCGGCTGCTTTGGGTGAAGGGCGATGAAGCGCTGGATGCAAAGCAGATTCTAAGCAGCGAACGTGCCTGCACATTCCAAAGCACGGCGAAGGTATTTCGGCTAATTGACGCCGACACGTGCACGGTATATGTGCCGAATGCGGACAACGCAGAGGATATTGCACGGTTGCAGGAAGGGCTGTACAGCAAAGCGCTGATTCGCCGATTGGGCCGAAGCAGCGTGAACGTGTACCGGCATGAATATGAAAAACTCGTCTCCGCAGCCGTTGTGGAGGATTACGAGCAGGACGGATTCGGCATTCTGATTCAGCCGGATACGTATGACCCGAAGTGCGGCCTTTCAACGGAAGCTGAGGATGCGTTCCTGATGATATAAAATTAGAGGATGCACTCGCATGCACCCTCAACCGGTTGGCTACTAAACAATTCAATATTTCAATCCACGTCTCAGCCCGCGTCATAATTCGCAGGTTGCTCCGACCGAAGTATTGTATCATCATTTTATTGCTGGGTCAAGGAACTTGTTGATTGATGATCTGTAATACACACTGTATTTACTTAACAAATCAATGAAAAAAATATATTGACAAAGAAAAGAAAGCGCGATATCATACAGTCATACCAAACAACAACTGATATGGAGGTGAGAAACATGTCCGTTCAAATGGAAGTCTGGGGCGACTACGCATGCTGGTCGCGCCCGGAGCTCAAAACCGAGCGTTATTCATACGATGTGCCGACGCCAAGCGGTGCGCGCGGGATGCTTGAGAGCGTCTACTGGCACCCCGGCTTACGCTGGCATATTGACAAGGTTTATGTCATGAACCCGATTCGGTTTACCAATCTGCGGCGCAACGAGGTTAAATCCAAAATACTGGCAAGCGCAATTCTGTCGGAGGCCAACGGCAAGGCGGCTTCGTATATCGACCGCAACGAGGATATCCAGCAGCGGGCGACGACGATGCTCCGCGATGTGCATTACGTCATCGAGGCGCATTTTGAAATGACCGACAAGGCCAGCGCGTCGGATAATCCGGGCAAGTTTCAGGATATCATCAAGCGCAGACTGCGCCGGGGCCAGGCATACGCTCAGCCGTATTTAGGCACGCGCGAATGCACGGCGCATTTCGGCCTGTGGGAAGGCGGCAAAATTGAAACCATTCCGGAAACGCGGGATTTGGGTCTTATGCTGTATGACATCGATTTTTCAGATCCGAACGATATGCAGCCGATGTTTTTCCGCGCCAAACTGGAAAACGGCGTGCTTGACCTGACGAATTGCGAGGTGATCAAATGATCCTGCAAGCGTTGGTTCACTGTTATGAAGCGCTGGCCGAGCGGGGCGAGTTGGAAAAGCCGGGCTGGTCACCGGTGAAGGTCAGCTGGGGCTTGGAACTGGATGCGGACGGGCAGGTGAAAAGTCTGCTGGCGATGGGTGGTACGGATGCAAAGGGCAAGCAGATTCCGCGGACGATGAAACTGCCCGACCCCGTGAAGCGTTCCAGCGGCGTGGCGGCGAATTTTCTGTGCGATAATTCCGCCTATGTGCTGGGCGTTGACGCAAAAGGGAAGCCGGAACGAACGCGCGAATGCTTTGCGGCGTGCGCGCGGAAGCATCAGGCCATCTTGAAGGATGTGCGTCACCCAACGGCTAAGGCGATTTTGAATTTTTTTGAGATTTGGAAGCCCGAAAACGCGGCGCAACACCCGGCAATTCAGCCCAATTTGGATACGCTGCTCAAGGGTGGTAATATCGTCTTTGTGACGCAGGATGCGGATGGAGAACCTCAGCTTGCGCAGGATGTGCCGGAAATCCGCCGCGCGTGGGACGAAGCCTACGCCAAGTCGGATGATGCGGTGATGGGGCGCTGTCTGGTCACGGGTGAAGAAGGGCCGATTGCGATTCTGCATCCAAGCATCAAAGGCGTGATGGGGGCGCAGTCCTCCGGCGCGTCGCTGGTTTCCTTCAATGCGCCCGCTTTTGAATCCTATGGCAAGGAAAGCGCGCGCGACAATCAGGGACAGGGCCGCAATGCGCCGGTCGGTAGATATGCCGCGTTCGCCTATGGCGCGGCGCTGAACTACATGGTTGGACAGGAGAATTTTCACGGAAGGCTGGGAGACACGACGCTCGTTTACTGGGCGGAAGGCGCCGAACCGGCCTACGGCAACGCGTTCATGGCGATGATGGGTATGGGCGGCGAGGAGAAAAACGAAATCACGCAGAAGGAACTGAACGGCGTGCTGACCGCGCTCTGTCAGGGACGCACCGTGAATTGGGCCAACGTGCCGCTGAACCCGAAAAACCGATTCTATATTCTGGGACTTGCGCCGAATGCGTCCAGATTATCCGTGCGATTTTTCCTGCGGGATTCCTTCGGCGCATTTGTAGAGCATTATCAGAAGCATCAGGAGCGGCTGAACATCGTCCGTCCCGCGTTTGACGAGCGGGAGACGCTTTCCATGTGGGCGCTGCTGCGGGAGACTGTTAATCCGAATAGTCGAGATAAATCGGCACAGCCCCAGCTGGTCGGCGAATTGCTGCGCGCGGTGCTGACGGGTTCGCTCTATCCGTCGGCCATGTTTACGCAGACAGAAATCCGTCTACGCGCGGAAAAAGACATTACACGCGGAAAAGCCGCGATAATCAAAGCCTTTTTGCTGCACAACGTCGTTGAACAGCAGAAAGAACAGATACATGTTTATAAGGAGGTTTTGGACGTGGAGCTGAATGAACAATCGACCTATCTGCCCTATCGGCTGGGCAGGCTTTTCGCGGTGCTGGAGGCTGTGCAGCAAAGAGCTAATCCGAATATCAATACGACCATCAAGGATCGTTATTTCAATTCTGCCTGTGCAACGCCTGCGCTCGTGTTCCCGACGCTGCTGCGTCTGGCACAGAGTCACCTTGGCAAAATCGGCGGCGGCGCGGAGGTCTATTACGATAAGATGATAACCGAATTGCTCGGCGATGTGACGCAGAGCTATCCGGCGCGTTTAAGCTTGCAGGATCAGGGCATTTTCCAGCTGGGCTACTATCATCAGAAACAAAAGCTGTTCACTAAGAAGGAGGAGAAGGACAATGGCTGATGTGATTCGGAATCGATATGACTTCGTGATTCTTTTCGATGTGGAGAACGGCAACCCGAACGGCGATCCCGATGCGGGCAACATGCCGCGCGTTGATCCGGAAACGGGCTGCGGACTGGTGACGGATGTCTGCCTGAAGCGCAAAATCCGCAATTATGTGGAGACGGTCAAGGAGAATGACCCGCGCTTCGGCATTTACATCAAGGATGGTGTGCCGCTCAATGCCAGCGACAAAGCCGCTCTCGAATCGGCGGGACATAAGGAAACGGATTTGAAAGCATTGAAAAAAGCCGATCCGGATATTGACAAGAAGCTGATGCAGTATATGTGCGGCCATTACTTCGATATTCGCACGTTCGGTGCGGTGATGACGACGTTCGTCAAGGCTTCGCTCAACTGCGGCCAGGTGCGCGGCCCGGTTCAGCTCGGCTTCGCCAAAAGTGTTGATCCCATCATGCCGCAGGAAGTGACGATCACCCGTGTGGCTATCACCACGGAAGAGGATGCAGCCAAAAAGGGCACAGAGATGGGCCGCAAATTCATCGTCCCCTACGGCCTTTACCGCGCGGAGGGCTTCATATCCGCCAATCTGGCACGCAAAACGACCGGATTTGACGAGGACGATTTGGCACTCCTTTGGAAAGCAATTTTGAATATGTTTGAAAACGACCGCTCTGCCGCGCGCGGTATGATGGCCGTCCGCAAACTGATTATCTTCAAGCATGACAGTGAATTGGGCGAAGCCCCCGCGTGGAAGCTGTTCAAACTCGTGGATGTTCAGCGTAAATCTGAGGTTGCCGCTCCTCGTAGTTTTGAGGATTATCAGTTTAACGTTGATACGGATCATCTGCCGCAGGGCGTGACCTGTCAAATCATGGAGTGATGAGATGCATCCTCTGAAAAGCCGTGCGAAGGTGAAGCTGTCATGACTTTTCGGGAGGCTTCGCACCCAAAACAGCTAGTTTTTAGGCCATAAAAAAGGCTTTAAAGTCTTAGAAAAATGAGCTGTGATGTTTTTGTTGTATAGACTGCCTTGAATCCAAACGGATTTTTAGAGGTTTATGCTGTCTCCCCTCGCGTGAGGGGAGTGGATTGAAATATCATGATAAGCCAGAAGGTCATAAATAAACAAGTCTCCCCTCGCGTGAGGGGAGTGGATTGAAATACACAAACGCTATGCGCATGTCTTTGCGCGGGCCGTCTCCCCTCGCGTGAGGGGAGTGGATTGAAATTACCCGTGTTCGCCTGACGAAAACGGGAAGATGGTCTCCCCTCGCGTGAGGGGAGTGGATTGAAATCGATTTGGTCGCGGTACTATTTCGCCTCGTGGACGTCTCCCCTCGCGTGAGGGGAGTGGATTGAAATGCGGATAATTGGGGTTTAGCTTACATTCACTTTCCGTCTCCCCTCGCGTGAGGGGAGTGGATTGAAATGTGTAGAACAATGTGCTATCCTTGGGGCGTGGCGTGTCTCCCCTCGCGTGAGGGGAGTGGATTGAAATCTCGGCGCGCGGATGGTGAAGCTCTGCGATTTGGTCTCCCCTCGCGTGAGGGGAGTGGATTGAAATGACGTCCGCATCCGGCAGGCTTCGCCCGCTCGGCGGTCTCCCCTCGCGTGAGGGGAGTGGATTGAAATGCTTAGTCCTAAGTAGGAGTTTTCGACCGTGAAAGTCTCCCCTCGCATGAGGGGAGTGGATTGAAATTCACTCATTTTCTTCCTCCGTTCCGGCAAAGGCGGTCTCCCCTCGCGTGAGGGGAGTGGATTGAAATGAGCTTGTACCACGTGTCGGCCTTGATCTTTTCGCGTCTCCCCTCGCATGAGGGGAGTGGATTGAAATCTCCTTCGGCGGCCCTGGCAGCGGCATCCAACATGTCTCCCCTCGCACGAGGGGAGCAGACTGAAATCGGTATTGTTATTTTGTCTATGAGGCGTTCGACGAGCGCGATGTGTTCCTCGTCGGCGAATCGGCGTTCATGACCAGCTTCACTAGCGCGGTCACGGGCGCGGGCCGCAAGCTCAACAACTATGACTTTGATCTGCGCGTGAGGGCTTCCCGACGGCCAACGGTCAGGTGGTGCTCATCAACGCGACGAGCATGTCTATCCTGAAGACGGATAAGCGCATGGAGACGGCCAAGCGTGCGCTGGCGGCGGTCTGCTCGGCGGAAGCCAACGAAGCGGCGGCGAAGTAAGCGAAAGAATGCGCGGCGTTCAAAAGGAATGGAGCAAATTGTGAGCAATTTGACGAATATGCCGAACGATGCAAAAACAAGAATTGACGAATCCCCCAAAAAGGTGATATAATCGCAGAGATAAGAAAATAAGCCTTTAATTCGATCCCGTGAGGTCGGCAAGGCGGCAAATGTGTGGTAAAGGGGAAAGTCTATCCCTTTGTTTGCCCTGTTCCGAACTCCGGAACGGGGCATTTTTTATGTCACTCCTTTAGCGTGCCAGCTCCCTCTGGGAGGGAGCCTTGAGGCGTAAGAAACCTGTTCAGCAGAAACATTTTTTAAAATGTGTTGAATCTGAAAGAAAAACGCCGAAGGGTGGCACAACGAAGTTGCGGCGGAAGTAGTTAAAAAAGAACGTTCGACAGCAGGAGAGGAAGGCGAATCATGGATACTTCAAAGCTCAAGTTCAAGGCCGACATCATGGATGAGAATGCCATGAAGCGCGCGCTTCGGCGCATTGCGCATGAAATCATCGAAAACAACGACGGCGTGGAAAACCTCCGACTGGTGGGCATTCAGCGCCGGGGCGTGACGCTGGCGAAGATGCTGCGGGAGATGATCGAACAGGTGGAGGGCGTGAAACTACCGCTGGGCGTGCTGGATATCACGTTCTACCGCGACGATCTCTCCATCCTCTCCGAGCATCCGGTCGTCAACGCGACAGACCTTCCCTTTCAGGTGCAGGACGCGCGCATTGTGATGGTGGACGACGTGCTCTTTTCCGGGCGCACGGCGCGCGCGGCGATGGACGCGATCTGCGACATGGGGCGGCCGAGCTGCATTCAGCTGGCGGTAATGGTGGATCGCGGTCACAGGGAACTGCCAATCCGTGCGGATTACGTCGGCAAAAATCTGCCGACGAGCAAAAACGAGCTGGTCGGCGTGCGTGTGCCGGAATTTGACGGCGACATGAGCGTCGTTCTGTATGACAAAAGGAGCGAGTGAGCATGAAGCGCAAAGATTTGCTGGGTCTTGACGGCGTGAGCCGCGAGGAGATCACCTCCATTCTCGATACGGCGCTGATGATGCGCCAGGTTGTTCGATCCAACAACAAAAAGACGGCGCATTTGCAGGGAAAATCCATCGTGACGCTGTTCTATGAAAATTCCACGCGCACGCGCATGTCCTTCGAGCTGGCGAGCAAATACATGTCCGCCGCGGCGGCGAATATCTCCGCCAGCGCGTCGAGCGTGGCCAAGGGCGAAACGCTCATCGATACCGGCGTGACGCTTGACCAGATGGGCACGGACGTCATCATCATCCGCCATCCGATGAGCGGCGCGCCGACGCTGCTGGCCAAACATGTGAAGGCGAGCGTCATCAACGCAGGAGACGGCATGAACGAGCATCCGACGCAGGCGTTGCTGGACATGCTGACGATGCGGGAGCACCTCGGCGGTCTGGAGGGCGCGAAGGTCGCCATCTGCGGCGATGTGATGCATTCCCGCGTGGCGCGCAGCAACATCTACGGCCTGACGACGATGGGCGCGAAGGTCGTGCTCTGCGCGCCGCCGACGCTGATTCCGCCGCGCATGGACGAGCTGGGCTGCGCCATCGCCCCGACGATTGAGGACGCGTGCGAAAACGCGGACGTCGTGATGGGTCTGCGCATTCAGCGCGAGCGCCAGCAGAAGGGGCTGTTCCCCTCCGTGGCGGAATATTGCGACCATTGGGAGATCACGCCGGAAAGGCTGGCGCTGGCGAAAAAGGATGCGCTGGTCATGCACCCCGGTCCGATGAACCGCGGCGTGGAAATCGCTTCGAGCGTCGCGGACTGTGGTCAGTCGGTCATCACTCAACAGGTTGAAAGCGGCGTGGCTGTGCGCATGGCGCTGCTCTACATGCTCACCAGAAGGGAGAATGCGTGATGGAAAAGCTTTTGATTCGGGGCGGCCGTGTGATCGACCCGGCCAACGGTGTGGATCAGGTTGCAGACGTGTTGGTTGAAGATGGAAAAATCGCGGCCGTCGGCGAGGGGCTTTCTGCCGAGGGCGCGGCGGTTTACGACGCGGCGGGCAAGGTCGTCGCGCCGGGCTTTATCGACATGCACTGCCATCTGCGCGATCCCGGTCAGGAATACAAGGAAGATATCGTTTCCGGCACGCGCGCGGCGGCGCACGGCGGTTTTACGGCGGTCTGCTGCATGCCCAACACCAAGCCGGTCAATGACAATGCGGCGGTGACGCGCTATATCATTGAAAAAGCGGAGACGCAGGGAAGCGGCGTACACGTCTACCCGGTCGGCGCGGTTTCCAAGAGCCTAAACGGTGTGGAAATGGCGGAAATCGGCCGGATGAAGGAAGCAGGCATCATCGCGATTTCCGATGACGGCCAGCCGGTAGCGAATTCAAACCTGTTCCGTCTGGCGATGCAGTATGCCGATCACTTCGGCCTGTTCATCATGAGCCACAGCGAGGATAAGAACCTCGTCGGCGACGGCGTGATGAACGAGGGCTTTATCTCCACGAAGCTGGGGCTGCCGGGCATCACGCGCGCGGCGGAAGAGGTGATGATTGCCCGCGACATTTTGGTTGCGGAGGCGGAGGGCAAGCGGATTCACCTGTGCCACGTCTCCACGCGAGGCGGCGTACAGCTGGTGCGCGAGGCGAAAGCGCGCGGTGTTCGCGTGACGGCGGAGACCACGCCGCACTACATCGGCGCGACGGACGAGTGGGTCATCGGCTACGACAGTCGGTGCCGCGTGAATCCGCCGCTGCGCGAGGAAGCGGACAGGCTGGCCTGCATCGAGGGCCTGTGCGACGGCACGATTGACGTGATTGCGACCGACCATGCGCCGCACCACGAGGATGAGAAGCGCTGCGAGTTCCATCTGGCGGCAAGCGGCATCAGCGGGTTTGAGACGGCGTTCTGCATCAGCAACACCATGCTGGTGAAATCCGGAAGAATGACGCTGTCCGATTTGATCGAGCGGATGAGCGTGCGCCCGGCGAAGCTGCTGGGCGTTCCGGGCGGCAGTCTTTCCATCGGCAGCGCGGCGGACGTGGCGGTCTTCGACCCGGACAAAGAAGTGGTTGTGGACGCAAGCAAGTTCCTTTCCCGCGGCAAAAACACGCCGTTTGACGGCAAGCGCTACTTTGGCGAAATCGCTTTGACGCTGGTCGGCGGCAGGACCGCCTATCAGGGAAACGATTGAGAAACGATTGAGGCTCCGCCTCAAACTCCGGTCGGAACCTGAGGTTCCGACACCTCCCGCTTCATGAACCGCAATGCGGTTCATGGGAGGAAAGGGTAAGGCGGCGGCAGAACGCCGCGAAGCGAAGAAAGGGTGCAGGGAACGCGTTCCCTGCTGGGGTTTGGGGCAAAGCCCCAAGAAAGGGTTATAAATATGAATATCATGGAAAAACTCGCAAAGCGAATTTCTGAACTTAAAAATCCGACTGTCGCGGGCCTCGATACCCGCATTGAATATCTGCCGGAAAACTTTGTCAGGGAAGTTCTGCCAAACGGCATTCATTCCTTCGAGGATGCGGCGAAAGCTGTTTACGCCTACAACGTGCGCCTGATTGACGCGCTGTGCGACATTGTGCCGGCGGTCAAGGTGCAGGTGGCGTATTATGAGATGTATGGCCCGGCAGGCATGGAAGTCTACGAAAAGACGATCCGCTATGCGCATGAAAAGGGGCTTATCGTGATGGCGGACGTGAAGCGCAACGACATTGGCGCGACGGCCGCGTGTTACGCAAACGCTTATGTCGGCAAGACGGATATGCCGGATGGCGCGCAGGCCGCGTTCGGCGCGGACATCGCGACGATCAACCCGTATCTCGGTGTGGACGGCATCAAGCCCTTTACCGACGCCTGCCGCGACAACGGAACGGGCGTGTTCGTGCTGGTGAAGACGAGCAATCCGTCCTCCGGCCAGCTTCAGGACATGCGTTTTGAAGACGGGCGCACGCTGTATCAGGCGGTGGCCGATCTGGTTGAGACATGGGGGGAGGAGACGCGCGGCGAGAGCGGGTATTCCGCCGTCGGCGCGGTCGTCGGCGCGACCTATCCCCAGCAGGGCATTGAACTGCGCGCGCGCATGCCGCATGCGTTCTTCCTCGTGCCGGGTTATGGCGCTCAGGGCGCGAAGGGAATGGACATCGCGGGCTGCTTCGACGCGAACGGCAACGGCGCGATTGTCAACGCCTCCCGGTCGATCCTCTGCGCGTGGAAAAAGCGCGAGGGCATGGCCTTCGACGCGGCGGCGCGCGAGGAAGCGCTGCGCATGAAGGAAGACCTTGCGAGCAGCCTCGCGGCCATCGGCAAGGCCATCCAGTGAGGAGGGACGGACATGCAGGATACGACCGCGCGCGTGCTCAGCTGTGAGCCGCTGGCGCAGGAGCTGGTGCGTCTCATCCTTTCCGCGCCGGAAATTGCGGCACAGGCCAAGGCGGGGCAGTTCATCCACATGCTTGTGCCGGACAGCGGGCACGTGCTGCGCCGCCCCATCAGCCTGATGGCGGTGGACGCGGCGGCGGGCACGCTGACGCTGGCGATTCAGCCCAAGGGCGCGGGCACGCAGATGCTCTGCGCCTGCAAGCCGGGGGAGACGATCCGCGTGCTTGGCCCGCTGGGCACAGGCTTCGACGGCAGGGGCGCGGCGTGCGTTTACTTTGTCGGCGGCGGCGTGGGCGTCGCGCCGATTTGCTGCGCGATGGATGCGTTTGCGACGGCGGAGAGCCGCGCATTCTTCGGCTTCCGCACGGCGGCGCATGCCTACGGCATGACGCAGTCGCCCTGTGCGGTGACGGCGGTCAGCGACGACGGCTCTCTGGGCGAACGCGCGCTGGTGACCCGGCCGCTGGAAGCGGCGATTTTGGCGCGCAGGCCGGATCTCGTGATGGCGTGCGGGCCGACGCCGATGCTGGCGGCGGTGCAGGCGCTCTGCGAAAAATATGACGTGCCGTGCCAGCTCTCGCTGGAAGAGCGGATGGGCTGCGGCATCGGCGCCTGTCTGGGCTGCAATGTGAAGATCATGCAGCCGGACGGCGGCTGGCACTATGCGCGCGTCTGTAAGGACGGCCCGGTGTTCGACGCGAAGGAGGTGTGTCTGCGTGGCTGATCTTTCCCTCGACTTGTGCGGCGTGAAACTGAAAAACCCGATTATTGCGGCGAGCGGCACGTTCGGTTTTGGCCGCGAATACGACGAACTGTATGATATCGGCCAGCTGGGCGGCATTTCCGTCAAGGGATTGAGCCTGCTGCCGCGCACGGGCAACCCGCCTTCGCGCATTGCGGAAACGCCAAGCGGCATGCTCAACAGCGTCGGCCTGCAAAACCCCGGCGTGGAGAGCTTCATCGAGAATGACCTGCCGTGGCTGCTGACCAAAAACGTCGCCGTGATCGCCAACATCACGGGCACGAGCGTGGAACAGTATGTGCAGATGGCCGAACGGTTGGCGGGCACGGGCGTGCATCTGCTGGAAATGAATATCTCCTGCCCAAATGTGCATGAGGGCGGCGTGGCCTTCGGCGTGAAGCCGGAGAGTGTGTACGCCATCACGAAGGCGGTGAAGGCGGCGGCCAAACAGCCGTTGATCGTCAAGCTGACCCCGAATGTATCCGACATCACGGAAAACGCGCTGGCTGCCGAAGAGGCGGGCGCGAACGCGATTTCCATGATCAACACGCTGACGGGCATTGCGGTGGACACGAACAAACGCAAAATGGTGCTGGCCAACAACACGGGCGGCCTGTCCGGCCCGGCGGTGCGGCCGGTTGCGCTGCGCATGGTCTGGCAGAGCGCCAAAAAGGTGCATATCCCGATTATCGGCATGGGCGGCATCGAAACCGGCGAGGACGCGGCGGCGTTCATGCTCTGCGGCGCGAAGGCCGTCATGGTCGGCACGGCGAATTTCACCGATCCGTTCGCCTGCCCGCGTATCATTCGAGAACTGGACGCGTACTGTGACAGGCAGAATGTGAGAAGCGCGCAGGAACTGGTTGGGACGCTGGAAGAGAATGGATAACGAACTCTTCCAGTCTCGTTTTGAGCGATAGCTCCTTCTGTAAGATGGAGATTGATATGAGATCTATTGTTTGGCGACTGGTTCAGATGCGATCAAGCAGAATCATGAGCCCAAAAGGGTGAACTATGGAATTTAAGCAACTGCAATATTTTTTGTCGGCAGCTGAATACCTGAATTTTACGGAAGCAGCACAAGCATGCTTTATCGTGCAGTCTGCGATGAGCCAGCAGATTTCTTCATTGGAAAAGGAACTTGGTGTGACGTTGTTTGTTCGGGAGAAACGCGTACTTCGTCTGACAGCGGAAGGGGAGACGCTGGTTTTGGAGGCGCGTAAGATTTTAAATCAGGTAAATAATTCAAGATTGCTTGTGCAGAGCATAGCAAAAGGATATCAGCATGTATTTCGCATTGGCTGTAACGGTGATCTGTGTCGGGAAAATTTGCCGAGAGCGTTGGAACGCTTTCGAGAAACATATCCATATGTCAAGGTTCTGGTGATGCATGGACAGCACACGGAGCTGATTACCCAGATGGAGAACGGACAGATTGACTGCATGATTTCTCTGTTTTGGCCGGAGTATAACTTAAAGAATTGGATGAGTTACCATATCTTGAAGGAGGAAGCTGTGCTTGCCATGCTGCCCGGCAATCATCCTCTTGCGAATCGAAAAGCAGTGTCGAAAGAGGATTTGGAGAAAGAACGGCTGATCTTGCTCAGTGGAAGTGATAAAACCGAGCGACTTGCAGCGTGGACGATCGAGGGCGTTGCCAAGCCGGTTTATGCCTATGTGAATTCACAGGAAAGTGTGGAAACACTGGTTGCAGCGGGATATGGAATGTCCATGGCAGTGAAAAGCGCATGCAGGCCGCATCCCAATCTTGCATATGTACCGATGAAAGAGCCTCACATGGAGCGCATTTGTCTGCTATGGAATAAAAATCAGACCACTCAGGCGTGGATTGAGCGCTTTACATCGTTTTTAATGATGGAATCATCAGAAATGTGAATTTGCTATTTTGTGAATGGATTGCTATAATTTCGCCAAACCCGATAAAAGAAAAAGATCGGGGGAGAAGAAAGGAGAGCAATCCTAATGAAAAAATGGATGGCAATGGCGGCGGCGCTGGCTTTGGTTGGTGCGGCTGTGCCGCATGGATTTGCCGAGAACGTGTATACGCCGGGAACGTACGCGGCGCAGGCCAAGGGCTTTGGCGGCGTGGTCAGTGTGAGCGTGACCTTTGATGAGAAGGGCATGACGGATGTGCAGGTTGAGGCGCCAGATGAGACGAGCGGGATCGGCAGTGTGGCAGCAGAAAAACTGCCCGCAGCAATTCTTGACGCGCAGAGCGCACAGGTGGATACGGTATCGGGCGCAACCTTCACCAGCAAGGCTGTGATAAGCGCTGTGGAGGATTGCATTGCGCAGGCGAGCGGTCAGAACACGGAAGCGGTTGTAAAAATGGCGCCCGGCACCTATACCGGCAAGGGCTTGGGGTTCCGCATCAGCGAGCCGCTGACGGTTAATGTGACCGTAGATGAAGAAAAAATCACTGCGATTGAAGTTGATGAGGTCAACACCTCTGAAAAACCTGCGCTGCTTCAGACAGTTGTAGATCGTATGATCCCGCGCATGATTGAGCATCAATCCATTGCGGTGGATGCTATCACGGGGGCGACCGCCTCCAGCAACGGCGTGCGTCAGGCGGTTGAAGATGCGCTCACGCAGGCGTTGACAGCGGGCGGCAGCGATGCTTCTGCGATTAAGGCTTTCCAGACGATTCCAGAGAAGAATAACGAGACCATTGAGTTGAATACACAGGTGCTTGTCGTCGGTATGGGCGGTTCCGGTACGGCGGCTGCGCTGAGTGCGGCGCAAAACGGTCTTTCCGTTTTGGCAATCGACAAGGCCGGCAAGTTTGGCGGTACTTCCGTACTTACCAGCGGCCCGATGGCGTTGAATGTGCCCAGCCAGGTTGAGGCTGAGATTGCCGACTGGACTGATCCTGTGACCAAAGAAAAACGAACCAAAGCCGCAGGCGAAAATCTGATTGATGCGGAAGCGCTCTATCAGGACTGGTTGAGCTACACCACTTACGAGGGCAAGCAGCAGGCGAAGGAAGAAATGGTTCGTCTGATGATCGATGAGAGCGGTTATACGGATGATTGGCTGACCCAGTTCGGTTTTTCCTTTGATACCGCATCTACATTTGCGGGCAACAGCTGGTGTGCATATACGCCGATTACCGGCAAGAAGGCGCTTACCGAGGGGTATTATACTGAGGCGTATAAGCGCTTCCAGGAACTTGGCGGCACCTACCTGCTGGAAACCGAGGGTTATGATCTGATTCATGAAGACGGAAAAGTGACTGGCATTCTCGCACGCAGTACGGCGGATGGCACGGAATATGTTATCCATGCGGATGCGGTGATTCTGGCGACTGGCGGCTTTGCGGGCAGCGCTGAGATGGAAGAAAAGTATTTTGAAAATACTTATTATCCGATCAAAGGCGCATGGAAGATGTTCGGCATGCAGCAGAATGATGGCAAGATGATTCAGGCAGCGTTGGATGACGGCGCAGGCACCTACAACATCAGCGTGCCCCCCATGGTACATGTCGGTGGCGTGGATGGCTTCCTGCCGGGATATCCGACCCACGAGATTGAAGGACAGATGGGCGTGGCGACTGGCCGTCCGGCAGTTTGGTCCGAAGGCGATCTGCCGCTGAACATGGCGATCTCCTCCAATGTGCTGGCTGTCGGTAAAGACGCGAAGCGTTATACGAGCGAGACTGCGCTGTCCATGTTTAACCCGTGGATTTCCGGCCCGCATTTCTATACGATTTATGGCAGCGATCAGGTTGCCAAGATTGCATCCGAAGGTTTTGATGAAGTGCCGTATGGCCCGTCTACCAGCTACCTGGGCTATGGTACGAGCATTCCGGCGAACACCCCTATCGCCAATGCGGACGAAATTCTTGATGCGGCGATCGAGGCCGGGTATGTCTATAAGGCGGGATCCATTGAGGAATTGGCTGAAAAGATGGGGCTTGACGGCACGGTGTTGGCCGAGACGGTTAAGAACTATAACAGCTATTGCGAGACGGGCGTGGATGAGGAATTCGGCAAGGATGCCAAGTACCTCGTGCCGGTGACCGGTGAGACATATTACGGAATTGTCGGATCTTCTTACTGCTATTCGACCTGTGGCGGTTTGGATATCAATACGAAATTCCAAGTTCTCAAAGCGGATGGCGAAACGCCGATTGAAGGTTTGTACGCAGTTGGCACGGATTGCATGGGCGTTCTGTTCTCTGAGACGAAGGCTTATGTGACTTATGGCGGTGCAGCTCAGGGCTGGGCTTATACCTCCGGCCGTTTGGTTGGCGGTATTGTGGCCGAAGCGCTGAAAGAGTAAAAGAGAATCATGATGGGGATGCGAACCTGAAAAGGTTCGCATCCTTTTTGCGCGCTACAATTTACATAGATGGAAAGGTTCGCATGGATGTCGAAGAGCAAAGCAGAATAAAAATGGGGTGGATATGAAGGAGTACGGGCGGATGTATCCACTCGATTTTTATAGAAACGCAAAAAGACAGCTCCCTCTGAGAGGAAGCTGTCGAGCGAAACGAGATTGAAGATGTCTTACAGCATCTGACCGTGATCCTCAGTCGTTTTGCCGTATTCGTAGTTATTCTGGAAGTCGTAATCCTTGCCCGGCAGGATGGCGTTGACCACAATGCCGACGAGGGCGGCGACGGCCAGGCCGGAGAAGTTCAGCGTGAACTCGCCGACGTGGAAGGTGATTGCGCCCGCGGCGGAGAAGGTGATGCCCAGCGCCAGCGAGATAATCAGGGAGACGACGATGACGTTGCGGCTCTTGGAGAGGTCAACCTGATTTTCGACCAGATTGCGCACGCCGATGGCGGAGATCATGCCGTACAGAATCAGGGAAACGCCGCCGATGGTGCCGGTCGGCATGGCGGAGACGAGCGCCGCGAACTTCGGGCAGAAGGACGCGATGATCGCGTACACGGCGGCCAGACGGATGACGAGCGGATCATACACGCGGGTCAGCGCCAGAACGCCGGTATTCTCGCCGTAGGTGGTGTTGGCCGGCGCGCCGAACAGGGAAGCGATGGTCGTCGCCAGACCGTCGCCCAGCAGCGTGCGGTGCAGGCCCGGATCGGCGATGAAGTTTTCGCCGACGGTGGAGGAGATGGCGCAGATGTCGCCGATGTGCTCGATCATCGTCGCGAACGCGATGGGCATGATGGCGATGACGGCGGTCACGAGCAGATTCATGTCGCAATTGCCGATCAGGGAGAAGACGGTGTTTTCCATCTTCACCGGCAGGCCGATCCACGCGGCGCTGGCCACGCCGGAGAAATCCACACGGCCGGTGATGGCGGCATAGACATAGGAGACGAGCACGCCCAGCAGAATCGGGATGATGCGCAGCATGCCCTTGCCCCAGATGTTGAAGACGACCACCGTGATGATGGCGACAAGCGCGATATCCCAGCTGCCGGTGCAGTTATTGATGGCGGAGTTGGCCAGCGTCATGCCGATGCAGATGATGATCGGGCCGGTGACGACGGGCGGAAAGAAGCGCATGACGCGGTTCGCGCCGAAGCCGCGCACCAGCGCCGACAGAATCAGATACAGCAGGCCGGAAGCGGCGACGCCCACGCAGGCATAGGGGAGAAGCGCGGTCTCGCCGTTCGGCGCGATGGCGGCATAACCGGCCAGATACGCGAACGAACTGCCCAGAAAAGCCGGAACCTTACCCTTCGTGAGGAAGTGGAAAAAGAGCGTGCCCAGACCGGCGAACAGCAGCGTCGCGGAGACGGACAGCCCCGTCAGCGCAGGCACGAGCACGGTTGCGCCAAACATGGCGAACATGTGCTGAAGACCCAGAACGAGCATTTTCGGCGTGCCCAGCGAGCGCGCGTCGCGGATACCTTGGTTCTGCATGGCGATATCTCCTTTGTAAATATGAAGTTTGCGCGCGACAGAACGCCGCGCATATCCTCCATATTATAGGAGCGGATTCGTAAAAAAGCAAGGAAATGACGAAATTTCAGGCGGGTCAATTCATGAATGTTCGGAATTTGGCACATTCAGAAGATAATAGCCGAATGCGTTGATGACGGTTGTATCCCCGTGCTGGCGGATGCGCTTGAAGTTATACTGATAGTTCTGATGGACATGGCCGTGAACCATGTAGCGCGGGTGATAGCGATCCATCACATCCAGAAAGGTTTCAAACCCGATATGCGCCAGATCGGTGTCGTCGCCCAGATGGCGCGCGGGGGAATGGGTCAGCAGAATATCGATGCCGCCGCTGCGCCAGAGTTTGAAGCGCAGACGATTGACGCGCTGGCGCATTTCCCTTTCGGTGTACTGGTTGATCCCTCTGTTATAGCGCATGGAACCGCCGAGGCCGAGAATGCGAAGACCGCCGATGGTCACGACCTGATCTTCGATGCACTCGCAGCCCTCCGGCGGGTGCTTGTCGTAGCGGTCGTCGTGGTTGCCGCGGATATAGAGGATCGGCGCGGGGGTGAAGCAGGTGAGAAAGGACAGGTAGCTGGCGGGCAGGTCGCCGCAGGAGAGCACCAGCTCCACGCCCTCCAGTTTGCGCTTGTCCAGATGCTCCCACAGGGTAGGTTCGGCCTGATCGGCGAGCAGCAGAATCTTCATCGGCTCACTCCTTTGTGGCGGCACGGATGCCTTGCAGCGAGACAAGGCCCTTGGCGACGTCGTTCAGCTCGTCCATCGAGGGAATGCGGCCGACGATATTATCCGCCAGATAATCCATGCGGATGATTTCCTGCGGGGTGAGCGCCACGTCGGCCTCCACGCGGATTTGGCCGCTCTGGTCGGCAATCGGCCCGACGAAAGGCAGGAACGCGCCGGCCCGGATACGTTCGTGCAGCAGATCGACCAGCCGACGCGTGCGCACGGGCAGGCGTTGAGAGCAGATGAGATCGATGGCGTCGGTGGACATGCCCATATAGTAGTTCATGGCGCGGTCGGCGTTGTGTTCGCCCTCGTCGTTCCATGCGCCGGTGAGGATGCTGCGGACGATGCCCTCGTAGAGCTTGCCCCAGCCCCAGACCGGCATGGCGAGGTTGGAGATGACGCCGTCCTGCTCGTGATACAGGCCGAACGCGCGGGATTCCAGATGCGGCGCGCTGATGTCGCGGCTGGAAATGATGTGTACGCCGCGCGCGGCCAGCGCCGCTTCCGGGCTGTGGCCGGGCAGGGTGGACCATTCCAGCACGATTTTGGCGCGCGGGTTGACCAGCTGCGCGCCGAGGGCAAAAGCGTTGATCGACGCGGGCGTGCCGTAGATGGGATAATCCGCGATGTAGCCGATTTCATCCGTTTCCGAAAGCGACGCGGCAATCGCGCCCAAAATGAACTTGGCTTCGTATACGCGCAGATAGTAGCTGCGGACGTTGTGGTAGCTGGCGAGCACGGAGCAGTTGAGGATTTTGGCGCCAGGATGAGCGGCGCACTGGCGCACGCAGGCCTCCAGAAATACGGGGGAAGCGGCAAAAACCACGTCGTATCCGTCGGCGATAAACTGCTCGATGACGCTTTCCGCATCGGCTTGCGACACGTTTTCGCGGCAGACGGTTTCCACGCGCGAGCCGAAGGTATCCTCAAGCGCTTTGCGCCCCAGCTCGTGCCAATACGACCAGCCGGAATCCTGCGGCGAACGATTGTAGAGAAACGCGCAGCGCACCTTCTGCGGCGGCCTGTGCCAGACGGATTGCAGAAAGCCCGGCTTGCCCTCCGTCGGCTGGGAGAGCAGCGCGGCGGGCTTGTTGGCCGCAGCGACGACGAATTCCGAGCGGATGTGTTCGATATCCTGCTCGAACTCGTTCGGCGTTTTCTCCACGCTGTTGTTGTAGCCGAAAACTTCAAGATAAATCAGCAGCGCGTCGCACGCGGACATGGGAATTTCGCCGCCGAGTCTGGCGGCATACGCCTGTTGAAAGCGGTAGAAGCAGGACTGGAAATCAAACAGATCCTCCGGCGTCCATTTCTCGCCCGGCGTTTTGCCTATCAGTTTGTAAAGCCTTTCATAGCTGCCCTCGCGGCTGAACACGATGAAGTTGAGTTTGGTATCCGCGTAGAAGCTCAGAAACTCCTGATAGACGCGGTAGCGTTCGCTATCCTCGGCTTCCGGCAGAACGCGCGTGACGTTCGCCTCGATGTTCACCGCGTCGAGCCGCCGCATGACGCTCACGCGTTTGTTGCCCTCGACGATGTAGAAGCGGTTGTAATATTCCAGCGCGACGATGGGCTGACGCAGACCGTCTTCCACAATGCCGTCGTAAAGGATGCTCCATTTGGTCGCAAATTCGGAATCCTGTTCCAGCAGGGGCAGGAAGCCGCGCGCGAATGCCGTCGTGCGCCCCTTGGTGGCCGTACCCTCGATTTGATCCAGCCCAATCTGCACCAGCCCCAGCGGCACCTGGGCCATCTGGTTGAGCTTGGGCACAAGCTCGGCCAGCACCGGCAGATACGGATCCTGACCGCGGGATTCGAGCGCATGCAGCTGCTTGATGCCCTCTTTGCGGGCGGCGATGTAATCTTCCATGCTCATGGCGATACGCTCCCTTCTATGCGAATGAATGCGCATATCCGTTCAGACGCGCAATGCACGCCCCTATATAGAAGTGGGAAATCCAAGAACCTCAGGTTCTTGGTGGGGTTTGGGGCAAAGCCCCAATCGTTCTTTACCCGATTATAGCATTGCGCGTCCCCGCGCGCAACCGTCCCTTGATGAATGGCGGCGACTGTGCTATAATTCGAGGAAGAAAAGCCCGGATAACGGGCGGGAGGAACAACATGAGTGAATTTCAGGTAAGGCCGGACTGGATGGCCTTTTGTCTGCCGGATATTTCAGAAGCCGAGGTGCAGGCGGATGCGGATGTGATCCGTTCCGGCTGGTGGGCGAAGGGCCCGCGCACGATGGAATTTCAAAAGAAGTTTGCCGAGTATGTCGGCGCGAAGCACTGCATCGCGGTCAACTCCTGCACGGCGGCGCTGCATCTGGCGCTGCTGACGCAGAACATCGGTCCCGGAGACGAAGTGATCACCACGCCGCTGACATTTGCCTCCACGGCGAACACGATTCTGCACGTCGGCGCGACGCCCGTCTTTGCAGATATCGACCCGAATACGGGCCTGATCGATCCGGCTGAAATCGAGAAGAAGGTTACGCCCAGGACGCGCGCGGTTGTGCCGGTGCATTATTCCGGCCTGGCGGCGGATTTGGGCGCGATCGGGCAAATCTGCGATGCGCACAATCTGTTTTTGAGCGAGGACGCGGCGCACGCGGTCGAAACGCGCTACAATGGCGAACTTATCGGCCATCATCCGCGCGGCGCGGTGAGCTATTCCTTCTATGCGACCAAGAATCTGGCCTGCGGCGAGGGCGGCGCGCTGGTGACGGATGACGACGAGATCGCGGAAAAAGCCCAGGTGCTCTCCTGCCACGGCATGAGCGCGGGCGCGTGGAATCGTTACGGCAAGGAAGGCTCGTGGCGCTACGACATCGAGGAGCCGGGCTACAAATACAACATGTTTGACATTCAGGCCGCGCTGGCGCTGACTCAGCTGAGCCGCATGGAGGACATGCAGCGCCGCCGTTTTGAGGCGGTGGAGGTCTATCAGCAGGCGTTTGCCGATGTGCCGGAGCTGCGGCTGCAAAAGACGCCGGATTACTGCCACCACAGCCGCCATCTGTATGTGCTGCGCATTGTGCCGGAGCGCCTGACGATTTCGCGCGACCAGTTTATCGAAGAGCTGAAAGCGCGCAACGTCGGCGTGAGCGTGCACTTCATTGCTTTGCACACGATGAGCGCGTATGCCGGGCGCTTTGGCTACAAGCCGGAGGATTTCCCGAAAGCCTACGCGTTCTCGGAGAGCGAGATCAGCCTGCCGATGTATTCGACGCTGGGCGTGAAGAACGCGGAATACGTCGCGGACGCGGTTCTGGACATCGTGAAGAAGTACAGAAAGTAAGGAGGCACGAGCGGGACGCTGACCCGCACCCTGCCCGAAACCTGGATTTCGGGGCTTCCCGCTTCGTGTATCGCTGCGCGATACACGTGGAGGAATGTCAGGCCGCAACGCGAATGATGCGGCCCGGCAACACGATTTGACCTTCATCGATGAAGGGGCGCGCAGCGCATCCGTGATTGCATCGAGAAAAAACAGCATAATGGAGAACAAAAATTAAAAAAATCACAAAGAGAGCCTGAAAAAGGAATCAGGTTCTCTTTTTTAATGGGCAAATTTGTGAAAAATGATTGAATCAAAGCATGAATTTTTCCGCGAAAAGATGGGAAACCTAACGGTCAATACAAAGATAAGCCGAGAATCCGGCAGGATTCACAAAATGAATCCAAGAAGCTTGTTGAAACGGAAATCGTTTAAAGTTTGACAATCTGCGACAAAACGCGTATAATGCGAATCGTCAGGAAAATAACAAAGACGCATCAACCAACCCGAATTCTTTCAGGAGGATGAACGATATGCAGGAATTCAGACCGATCGACTCCCTGGAGGCGCTTCAGGAGCGTATGACCATCATGCGCAGGGCGCAGCGCGAGTTTGCGAAGTTCACGCAGGAGCAGGTGGATCACATCTTCTTTGAAGCGGCGATGGCAGCCAACAAGGCGCGCATTCCGCTGGCCAAGATGGCGGTTGAAGAAACCGGCATGGGCGTGATGGAAGACAAGGTCATCAAGAACCACTACGCCAGCGAATATATCTACCATGCCTACCGCAACACGAAGACGGTCGGCGTGCTGGAAGAAGACCCGGCGTTCGGCATCAAGAAGATTGCCGAGCCGATCGGCCTGGTCGCGGCGGTCATCCCGACGACGAACCCGACGTCCACGGCGATCTTTAAGGCGCTGCTGTGCCTGAAGACCCGCAACGCGATCCTCATCAGCCCGCATCCGCGCGCCAAGAAGTGCACGGCGGAGGCTGCGCGCATCGTCTACGAGGCGGCGGTTAAGGCGGGCGCGCCGGAAGGCATCATCGGCTGCATCGAGTTCCCCAGCCTGGAATTGACGGGCGAGCTGATGCACGAAGCGGACATCATTCTGGCGACGGGCGGCCCCGGCATGGTGCATGCGGCGTATTCCTCCGGCAAACCGGCGCTGGGCGTCGGCGCGGGCAACACGCCGGTCATCATCGACGAGAGCGCGGATATCAAGCTGGCCGTCAACTCGATCATCCATTCCAAGACGTTTGACAATGGCATGATCTGCGCATCTGAGCAGAGCGTGACGGTGCTGGACGGCATCTACGACGAAGTGCGCGCGGAGTTTGAGCGCCGCGGCTGCTATTTCCTCAAGGGCGATGAGCTGGATAAAGTGCGCCACACGATTTTGATCAACGGCGCGCTGAACGCGAAGATCGTCGGACAGAGCGCACACACCATTGCGCAGCTGGCGGGCGTGGATGTGCCGGAGGAGACGAAGATCCTCATCGGCGAGGTGGAAAGCGTCGAGCTTTCCGAAGAATTTGCGCATGAGAAACTCTCCCCGGTGTTGGCGATGTACCACGCGAAAGATTTCGACGAGGCGCTCGACAAGGCCGAAAAGCTGGTCTGCGACGGCGGCCACGGCCATACCGCGTCCCTGTATATCCATCCGGCGCAGAAGGAAAAGATCATGAAGCACGCGGAGCGCATGGAAGCCTGCCGCATCGTGATCAATACGCCGAGCAGCTTCGGCGGCATCGGCGATCTGTATAACTTCAAGATGGCGCCGTCGCTGACGCTGGGCTGCGGCACGTGGGGCGGAAACTCCGTCTCCGAAAACGTCGGCGTGAAGCACCTGCTCAATGTCAAAACCGTTGCCGAGAGGAGAGAGAACATGCTCTGGTTCCGCGCGCCGCAGAAGGTGTATTTCAAGAAGGGCTGCATGCCGGTGGCGCTCGACGAGCTGGGCACGGTGATGGGCAAGAAGAAATGCTTCATCGTCACCGATACCTTCCTGTACAAGAACGGCTACGTCGCCCCGATTGAGGCGAAGCTCGATCAGCTGGGCATTCAGCATACCTGCTTCTACGACGTTGCGCCTGATCCGAATCTCTCTTCCGCGCTCAAGGGCGCGCAGGCGATGCGCCTGTTCGAGCCGGACTGCATCATCGCGCTGGGCGGCGGCTCGGCGATGGATGCGGGCAAGATCATGTGGGTGATGTATGAGCACCCCGAAGTGGACTTCCTCGATATGGCGATGCGCTTTATGGATATCCGCAAGCGCGTGTATACCTTCCCGAAGATGGGCGAAAAGGCGTATTTCGTCGCGATTCCGACTTCTTCCGGCACGGGTTCGGAGGTCACGCCGTTCGCCGTCATCACCGACGACCGCACGGGCACGAAGTATCCGCTGGCCGATTACGAGCTGCTGCCGAACATGGCGATTGTGGACGCGGACAACATGATGAACCAGCCGCGCGGGCTGACCTCCGCTTCCGGCATCGACGTGCTGACGCACGGTCTGGAAGCCTATGCCTCGATGATGGCGACGGATTACACCGACGGCCTGGCGCTCAAGTCGATGAAGAACGTGTTTGATTACCTGCCGCGCGCCTATGAATATGGCGCGGCCGATCCGGAAGCGCGCCAGAAGATGGCCGACGCGTCCTGCATGGCGGGCATGGCGTTCGCCAACGCGTTCCTGGGCGTCTGCCACTCGATGGCGCACAAGCTCGGCGCATATCACCACCTGCCGCACGGCGTAGCCAACGCGCTGATGATCTGCCACGTGCTGCGCTACAATGCGGCGGAAGTGCCGGCCAAGATGGGCACCTTCCCGCAGTATGACCATCCGCATACGCTGGCCCGTTACGCCGAGTGCGCGCGCTTCTGCGGCATCTGCGGCAAAGATGACGAAGAGACGCTCGACCTGTTCATTCAGAAGATTGAAGAGTTGAAGGCAAAGGTCGGCATCAAGAAATCCATCGCGGAATATGGCATCAGCGAAGAAGCTTTCATGAGCACGCTGGATCAGATGGTCGAAGACGCGTTCGACGACCAGTGCACGGGCGCGAACCCGCGCTATCCGCTGCTGAAGGAAATCAAGGCGATGTATCTCAAGGCATACTACGGCGAAAAGGCGTAAGGAGGAATCTCCCAAATGAGCAAGGAAATCATCGTGGAGCGCGGCACCAAAACGGTGTACCGCGAGGGCAGCAAGATCATCAAGCAGTTCAAGGCGGGCTATCCCAAGAGCGCCGTCATCAAAGAGGCGTTTAACCACGCTCTGGCGGAGGAATCCGGCCTGAACGTGCCCGCGCTGCTGGAAGTGAAGAACACCGGCGAAGGCTGGGCGCTGGTCATCGAGGCCGTCGAGGGTAAGACGATGGCGCAGCTGATGGCTGAGCAGCCGGAAAATCTGGAAGCGCTGATGGAGCAGTTTGTCGAAATTCAGAGCGACATCCATCGCCACACGTGCAAGCAGATGGGGCGGCTCAAGGATAAGCTGAACGCGCAGATTTCGTCTCTGCGCGACGAGCTGGACGCGAGCACCCGCTATGAGCTGCATGTCCGCCTTGAAAACATGAAGCCGCATACCAAAATCACCCACGGCGACTTCAACCCGACCAACGTGTTGATCGGCGCGGACGGCAAGGTCTATATCCTCGACTGGGCGCACGCCGCCATCGGCAACGCTTCCGCCGACGCGGCCATGACCTATCTCCAGTTCGCGCTGGAAGATCAGAAGAAAGCCGACCTGTATCTGAAACTGTTCTGTAAAAAGAACGATATCGCCATGCAGTATGTGCAGCGCTGGCTGCCCATTGTCGCCGCCGCGCAGATGACCAAGAAGCATGGCGCGGAAAAGGAATTTTTGACTGGCTGGACGCAGGTTGTGGAATTTGAATAAGCGGCCGCGTATTTCCGCTCGGAAATGTGCGCGCCCGGCGCCGGGCATCCGGTAGATTGTTATAAGCAAGAAGAGCCGCCGCGGGAACTGTTTTCCCGCGGCGGCTTTCGGCATGCGCGCTTTTCAATAAGACGGTTTGTTCTTGCAAATCCCTGGTTTACTCCTGATTTTGGACGCGGTCGCGTGATAGCTGAGATCCAGCAGCGTTTTGATGATTTCATCTTCTGCGCTTCCGTCCAGCGCGGCGGTGATCCAGTTTTCCCTGTTCATGTGATAAGCGGGAAAAAGGCCGGGCAGGCCGCGGAACGAACCGATCAGCAGGGGATCGCATTTCATATTGACGATATCGATACGCGCGTCGGTTGGCAGGCCGAGCTTTTGGACGGGGATATTCATCACAAGCGCGAACCACTTGCGGTTGCCGGCATGACGAAAGACGGCGGAGGTGTCGTCGCCGTGGAAAGGATAATCCGGCTCGACGCTGTATGTATCGAAGATATAGCGCGTCAGTTCGGCGCGGGTCATGCGATCACCTCCACCGGATGGAATCGGTCGATTTCAGTATAGCTGGGACAGGAATAAAAGTCAAGCGGGCTGAGCCCGCCTGTGTATCCGCCGAAACCTGCAAAGCGTCAAAGGCTTGTGCGCGCGGGCGTTTTTTGTTTTTCCGTGGATCAAAAAAGCCGGAGAGACACGCTCTCCGGCTCGAAGAATTTGGCTTACAGTTCGCCGTTCAGAATGGCATCGACGACAACGTGGCCGACGGTGTAGTTGTTCTTCATCGCAGTGGCGAAGATATCGGCGGATTCGACGCTGGACTCGGACGCGAGGAAATCTACGAAGTTCGGTCTGCAATTTAAAACGGACGTGCCGAAGCGCGTCCGTTTATGATATGGGAAATCCAAGAACCTCAGGTTCTTGGCGGGGTTTGGGGCAAAGCCCCAACGTTCCCCCATCCCTCACTTCTTTTTGCCCAGGTATGCTTCGCGAACCGATTCGTTTCTGAGCAGCTCTTCGCCCGTTCCAGTCAGGGCGATGACGCCGGTCTCCAAAACATAGCCGTAATCCGCAATGCGCAGGGCGGCGTTGGCGTTCTGCTCGATCAGCAGCACCGTGATGCCGTCCGCATTGACGCGGCGGATGATGGAGAAGATGTCCTTGACAATCAACGGCGCAAGCCCCAGTGACGGCTCGTCCATCATCAGCACCTTTGGGCGGCTCATCAGCGCACGGCCGACGGCCAGCATTTGCTGCTCGCCGCCCGAAAGCGTGCCCGCCGGCTGCCAGCTTCTCTCCTTCAGCCGGGGGAAAAGGGAATAGACATAGTCCATGTCGCTGGCAATGCCGTCCTTGTCTTTGCGCAGAAACGCGCCGATTTTCAGATTCTCCGCCACCGTCATATCCGGAAAGACGCGGCGGCCTTCCGGCACGTGGATAATGCCCCGGCGCACGATTTCCTTGGCGGGCAGGCCGACCAGCTCCTCGCCGCCGTAGAGGATGGAGCCGCTCTGCGGCTTTTGCAGGCCGGATATGGCGCGCAGGGTCGTCGATTTGCCCGCGCCGTTCGCGCCGATCAGCGTCACAATCTGCCCCTCTTCAACGGTTAAATCGATGCCCTTGAGCGCGCGGATGCCGCCGTAGGAAACATGCAGATCCCGGATTTCAAGCTTCATCGTCGTCACCTCCCAGATAGGCGCGGATCACGTCGTCGTTCTGCTGAATCTCCGTCGGCATGCCTTCGGCAATCAGGCCGCCGTAGTTGAGCACGTAAATGCGGTCGGAGATATCCATAACCACGTCCATGTGATGCTCGATGAGCAGGACGGTCAGGTGATAGTGGTCGCGAATGCCGCGGATCAGCTCTGTCAGCTCGGCGGATTCCGCCGGGTTCATGCCCGCCGCGGGTTCGTCCAGCAGCAGCAGCGTCGGCTGCGTCGCCAGGGCGCGGGCGATTTCCAGCTTGCGCTGCATGCCGTAGGGCAGACTGTTGGAAATCTCGCCGCGCACTTCCCAAAGCCCCATATAGGTGAGCAGCTCTTTGGCGCGTTCGTAGGCGCGCGCTTCTTCTTTGCGATAGCGCGGGGAACGCAGCACTGCGCCGAGCCACGAGGCCGTCAGCCGCACATGCTGGGCGATCAGCACGTTATCCAGCACCGTCAGCGCTTTGAACAGACGGATGTTTTGGAAGGTGCGCGCGATGCCCGCCGCGGCGATGCGATCCGGGCGCATGCCGGTGATGCTGCGCCCCTGCAAAATGACGCTGCCCTCCGTGGGGGTATATACGCCGGTGATCATGTTAAAAGCGGTGGTCTTGCCCGCGCCGTTCGGGCCGATGAGCGCGACGATCTCCTGACTGTCGATGTGCATGCTCAGGTCGTTGACGGCGACAAGGCCGCCAAAACGCATGGTGGCGTGGGTGACTTCCAATACGCGCTTATTCATGTCCGCTCACCTCCCTGCCGTGGCCGCTGAGCGTCTTGAGACGCCTGCCGATGGAACTCCATGTGACCTCGTTGTGGCCGAACAGGCCGTTGCGGAAGAAAAGAATGATAATCAGCAGCAGCACCGAAAAGACGACCATGCGCATGCCGGAAACGCCGCTTTCCGGCCAGAAGGGAAGGAAGGGCAGCGGGCCGTCCAGCACGCGCAGCCATTCCTGTCCGATGGTGACGATGAACGCCGCGAGCACCGAGCCGGAGATGGAACCCATGCCGCCCATGACGACGATCATCAGAATGTCATATGTGCGCGAAACCTGAAACACGTCCGGGCCGATGGTGCCGATGTAGCTGGCAAACAGGCCGCCGCCGACAGCCGCCAGAAACGCGCTGAGCATGAAGGAAAGCATCTTGTGGCGCAGCAGCGACACGCCCATCGATTCCGCCGCGATTTCATCCTCGCGGATGGCTTTGAATGCGCGGCCATAGCTGGAGGAAATCAGCAGGGCGATAAAGACGATGGTCGCCAGCGCGACGCCGTAACACCACCAGATGTTTGCCGTCGCGGGGATGGATTTGAGACCCTGAGCGCCGTTGGTCAGGCTCTGGGCGTTGGTGATGACGATACGGATGATTTCCGAAAATCCAAGCGTCGCGATGGCCAGATAGTCGCCGCGGAGCCGCAGACAGGGCAGGCCGATGAGGAAAGCCAGCGCCGCCGCCAGCAGCCCGCCGATGATCAACGCTGCGCCGAAGGGCAGCGTCAGCGTGTTCAGCGGGGCGATCAGCGGCTCCAGCATGAAAATCGTTTCTTTTTTTGCGACCGGGATGGTCAGCAGCGCGACGGTATATGCGCCGATGGCCATGAAGCCCGCGTGGCCGAGGGAGAAGATGCCCGTGAAGCCGTTGACCAGATTCATCGACAGCGCCAGCACGATGTTGATGGCGCACAGCCGGGTGATGCGGATGATGTACTTGCTGGCGTTGCCGTCGATGTAGAACAGCAGGTCGCACAGCAGCGCCAGCAGCAGGCAGGTGAGGAGAATCGAACTTTTTTTCACTTTGGTCATCGCTTACACCTTCTCCGTTGTTTTTTCGCCCAGCAGGCCGGTCGGCTTGACGAGCAGCACGAGAATCAGCACCACAAACGCGAACGCGTCGCGATAGCCGGAGAGCGCCGGAAACAGCGCGACAATGACGATTTCAATGAAACCGATCAGCAGACCGCCGAGCACCGCGCCCGCCGTGTTGCCGATGCCGCCGAGCACCGCCGCGATGAAGCATTTGATGCCCGGCATCGCGCCGATGGTCGGACTGATGCGCGTGTATTTCATGCCCCACATGATCGCGCCCACGCCCGCCAGCGCCGAACCGATGAAAAAGGTGATGGCGATGGTGCGGTTCAGGTCGATGCCCATCAGGCTGGCCGCGTCATAGTCGCGGGAGACGGCGCGCATGGCCAGACCGGTTTTTGTGTGCTTGATCAAAAGCAGCAGCAGGAATAAAAGCGCCGCCGCGATGACCGGCACGATCAGCGACAGACGCTGGAAATACACATCGCCGATGACGAGCACATCCGTGAACAGCGGGATCTGCGGGAAGGTCAACGGACGGCCGCCGAAGAGCACCGTCGCCAGGTTTTGCAGAAAATACGATACGCCGATCGCCGAAATCAAAATCGAAATGCGCGGCGCGTTGCGCAACGGACGGTAGGCCAGCCGCTCGGCAAGCGTGCCCAGCAGCGCCGTAACCAGAATCGTGACGGCGAAGGTCACATACCACGGCAGGGAGAACATCGAAATGCCGTAGAAGACGATGTACATGGCGATCATGAAGATTTCGCCGTGCGCGAAGTTAATCAGGCGCAGAACGCCGTAAACCATCGTGTAGCCGATGGCGATGAGCGCATACAGGCTGCCCAGGCTCAGCGCGTCCGTGAGCGTTTGCAGCAATCGGGTTGCGTCAAACATGCGCGGTATCCCCCTTTGGATTTCTTTTGAGATAAACAAGAATCTTCCTCCCCCGCGGGAGAGGAAGATTGAAAGGCTTAGTCCGCTTACGGCTCGATCATGTCCTTGAAGGCCGTGGAACCGTCGGCTTCGACAACCTTGAAGACCACCGAGCGGACCGCGTCGTGATTCTCATCCAGCGTGATCGTGCCGGCCGCGCCGACGAAGCCGTCTGTCGCGAACAACGCGTCGCGAACCGCTTCGGCGTCGGTCGTGCTCGCTGTTTCAATCGCGTTGCGCATGGTCAGATACGCGTCGTAGGCCATGACGGTCGGGGCGGCAGGCTCTTTGCCGTACTTGGCGCGGTATGCGTCGAGGAATTCGCTGGTCTTTTCGGTCGCCGGCTGCGCCGCGTCATAGAATGTGGTGAAGACGGAACCGACCGCCGCGTCGCCCGCGATGGAATACAGTTCCGGCGCGTCGAGCGTGTCGCCGCCGAAGAACGCGCCCTCATAGCCAAGCGCGCGCGCCTGCTTCATGATCTGCGCAGCCTTGTCCGCGTAGGAGACGGAGGTGAAAATCACATCCGGCGACTGGGCCAGCACGGCGCCCAGCAGCGCGGAAAAATCTTCGTCCTTGTTCATGAAGTCGCACAGCTCGACGACCTCGAAACCGTCGTGCGTCGCAATTTCATCCTGGAAATACTTCACCAGACCGACGGCATATTCGCTGTCTTTCTCGCGCATGATCGCGATCTTTTTGTAATCGTTCTTCACGGCGTAGCGCGCAAGCATCGTCCCTTGGAACGGATCGATGAAGCAGATGCGGCCGTACCATTCGCAGTCGAGCGTCACCGTCGGGTTGGTGGCCGTCGCGGTCAGCGCCGGAATTTCGCTTTCGGCGAAGACTTCGCCGCCCGCCATCGACAAGCCGGAGCCGTAAGAACCCAGCACTGCGACAACGCCTTTATCCACAAGGGACTGCGCGGCGAGCGTCGCTTCGGCGCGGTCGGACTTGTTGTCGCCGTAAACCAGCTCGATCTTCTGACCCAGCACATCGGGATACAATTCGTTCGCCAGATCAAAGCCTTCCTTTTCCATCGAGCCGCCTGCGGCGGTCGCGCCGGTCATCGGCTCAAAAATGCCGATTTTCACGGTATCCTCCGCCAGCGCCAGCGTGGGGCAGAGCAGAGCGGCAGAAAGCAACAGAGCGGTCATCTTCTTCATCGAAATCCCTCCTCGGTTTTGTTTAGTGAAGGTTTGCTTCACAACATGGCCGTATTATACGCATTTTTATGCCAAAAATCAAGCGAAAATGAATTTTTTAAATAAACAAAATTCTAATATGGCTGAATTTATAAGAAAGTGAATTGAAAACGGCTTGGAACTGCATGAATCAAAGAATTGAACGCCAAATATGCGTTTTGATGCGCACTCTGACCGAAGAAAGAAAACCGTTGTGAAAGCGGATAAAACCGTGTTACAATAAAAGATACAAAAAAACCGCGCTTCTTTTGCGCGCTATTGATAAGGAGGAGGCATATGAACCGTCTGAACGGAAAAAATGAAGAAGACCGCCGCATTTATGAGCGAAGCGCGAGGCTGCTTCTGCTGCTCGCTCTGCGGGATATCGCTCCGGGCGCGAAGGTGCGCTTTGATCACAGCATCGGCCGGGGCATTTATCTGAACGTGAGCGGCGTGTCGCTCACCGCGTCGCTCGTGCGCCGAATCGAGGCGCGCATGCACGAGCTTTCCCGCGCGAATCTGCCGATCGTCCAATCCCGCTGGACGCGCGAACAGGCGGTCGAATATTTCCGTGCGCAGGGGCAGGAAGACACCGTGCGCCTGCTGACTTATCGCCCGTTTGATTATTTCGACGTGTACACCTGCGACGGCCTGAGCGAGTATTTTTACGGCGGCATGGTGGAATCGACGGGCGAAATCGAATCCTTTGCTCTGCGGTTTTATTACCCAGGCATGGTGCTGCTGCTGCCAGATGAAGACCTTTCCGGCCCGCCCGCGCCGTTTGTCGAGCGGCCCAAGCTCATGCGCGCCTATGTCGAGGCGAACGTCTGCTCGAAGATTCTGCAATGCGAAAACGCCGCCGATTTGAACGACATCATCGCCAAAGGCGAGGCGCGCACGTTTATCCGCGTCAGCGAAGCGATGCAGGAGCGCGCCGTCGCGCAGATTGCCGAGCGCATTGTTGCCAACGGCGCGCGGGTCGTGTTCGTCGCCGGGCCAAGCTCCAGCGGCAAGACGACGTTCGCCAACCGCCTGAGCGTGCAGCTGCGCGTCAGCGGCAAGCGCCCGTTGGCGATTTCGCTGGATAATTATTATAAAAACCGCGAGGACATCCCCCTCGGCGCGGATGGAAAGCCCGATCTCGAATGTCTGGAATCCATCGACGTGCCGCTGTTCAACGACCAGCTGGTGGAGCTGCTGGCCGGGCGCGAGGTGGAGCTGCCGCTGTATTCTTTCAAAACGAAGCGGCGGCTTGAACAGGGTGTTCGGCTCAGGGTGGACGGGGATCAGGTGCTCGTCGTCGAGGGCATTCACGGCCTGAACAGTGCGCTCAGCGAGGAAATCCCCAGTGAGCTGAAATACCGCGTCTATGTCAGCGCGCTGACGCAGCTCAATCTGGATGGCCACAACCGCATCCGCACGACGGATGTGCGCCTGCTGCGGCGCATGGTGCGCGACGCGCGAACCCGCCACACCGACGTGACCGCGACGATGGCGATGTGGGACAGCGTGCGCGCGGGGGAGGAAAAATATATCTTCCCCTATCAGGAAAAGGCGGATGTGATGTTCAACTCGTCACTGCTGTATGAAATTGCGGTGCTGAAAAAGTTCGCCTATCCGATGCTCAAATCCATTCCCCAGGACAGCCCGTATTACACGCGCTCGCGGCGGCTGGTCAAGTTCCTCAACTACTTCAAGGATTGCGGCGATGAAAGCGAAATCCCGCCAACCTCCATTCTTCGAGAATTTATCGGCGGATGCACGTTTTACGATGAATAACCCGGCGCTGCCCTGCCCACACTAGCGGCAAGGAGGCGAATCAAGTGAAAAAATGGTTTTTGACGCTGATGTGCATGCTGGCCGCCAGCGTGGTGATGGTCGGCTGCTCCGCCAATACGATGAGCACGGCTCCGACCGCGTCCCCCATGACAACGACGGCTGCACCGACCAATTCCCCGATGGCGACGGCGGAAGCGACGGCCGAACCCGCGCCCGCCGCGACGATGGAGGCCATGACGCCCGCGCAGGCGGGTCAGCTGGCTGAAAAGATTGCGCAGGCTGTGCAGCAGATCAGCGAAATCGACGAAGCGCAGGTCGTGGTGAACAACGACCGCGCGCTGGTGGCCGTCAGGTTTGACGCGCAGTATAACGCGGGGCTGGACGACCGCATGAAGCAGCAGATCACCGAGACCGTGCAGAAGGTAGACGACGGCTTGAAGGACGTGGAGATCACGGATGACGACACGCTCTACGGCCAGATTAAGGGCCTTGGCGAACGTGTCGCCAACGTGACCGGCCTTGACGAACTGGCGGATGACTTCGGCGATCTCTGGGATCGAATTGTCGGAAGATAAGCGAATTCAGCGCGAAGTGTGCGCCAAGCGGCGGGGGCGATGCCGCCGGATGGAGAAACCAAAAAACAAAGCGGAGGCGCATGACCTCCGCTTTTTCTCGATTTATGCGATTTTGTACCGGTTTTTGCGCTCCGCCTGATTCAAATGCAGGTAGAACGCGATGTTGAGCGCAATGCCTGCCGTGGTGGAGACGGGGGGCGGCGAGGCCGATTTTCGTCAGGCTGGCGTTCGGCTGAATGCTCATGCAATAGGCAATGTCAAGCGTTTTCCGCAAAAAACCGAACCCTTTCCCAAGCGGAAAATGGGTTCGGTTTTTAAAAAATGTCGAGAAGCTCAGCTGCGGTTAAATCACAAACTGCTCCATGTAGCGCTTGCTCAGGCGCAGAGAATCGAGAATCCGTTCCTTGCTGCCCTCAAAGGCCTTATCCTCGATTTCGATGCAGGTATAGCCGTCGTAGCCGATATCGGTCAGGGCGGAGACGTACTTGCCCCAATCCACGTCGCCGAGGCCGGGGAGCTTCGGGGTCATGAAATCCAGCGGATAGGCCATCACGCCGACCTCATGCAGCTTTTCGGGGAAGAGCTTGATATCTTTATAATGTACGTGGAAAATCTTGTTTTTGAACTCGTAAAGCGGCTTCACATAGTCGATCTGCTGCCAGACGAAGTGGGAGGGATCGTAGTTGATGCCCAGATTTTGGGAGGGCAGAATCTCGAAAACGCGGCGCCAGATCGGCGGCGTGGTCATCAGGTTCTGTCCGCCCGGCCATTGATCCTCGCCGAAGAGCATGGGGCAGTTTTCGATGGCGATTTTGACGCCCAGTTCCTCGGCCAGCGCGATGATCGGCGGCCAGACTTCTTTGACGAGCTCCAGATTCTGCTCGACGGATTTCGTCTGATCGCGGCCGATAAACGTCGTAACCATGTTTACGCCGAGCTTGTGGCTGGCGCGGATCACGTTTTTCAGGTGCGCGACGACGGAAGCGCGCTTTTCCAGATTACCGTCCAGCGTGTTGGGGTAGTAGGCGAGGGAAGAGATTTCCACTTTGCGCGCCTTGCAGTAATTGAGGATGTAAGCGGCCTTTTCGTCGCTCAGGTTATCCGTGTCGATATGGCTCACGCCCGCATAGCGGCGCTCCGCTTTGCCCTGCGGCCAGCAGGCGACTTCCACGCAGGAAAAGCCCATTTCGCTTGCCGTATCGATCATTTCCTCAAACGTCCAGCCATCCAGAATGGCGCTGACAAAGCCCAGTTTCATTGCGTTGTTCCTCCTTCAAAGTGCCGACGGATATGCCGTCCGTTTCTTTATGCTGGATTCATTATAGCATGCAGCCGGGCAAAAGAAAACAGAGAAAAGCGGAAATGCCTGATTTTTAACCGAATTCGATTGCTTTGTGCACAAAAACAGAATGAAAGCGGAAACGCGAATGAAAGAAATCTGTGCATAATTGTGAAAATAAATGCGTTTGAATTGACATTAAAGATGGGGCGTGTTAAAATAGGGCCAACAGAAAGCGGGAAGCACGAAAACGTTCCGCTTTTCCGACGATTATTTTATAGGAGGAAAAAACGTATGAAAAAGATCCTTGCCGTTGTTCTTGCGCTGGTGCTCTGTCTGGCTCTGTGTGCCGTGGGTTCCGCGGAAGGCAAGTACAAAATCGGCATTCTCGCGCCGGCTGTCACGCATGGCTGGGTTGCGGGCGTCGCTTACAACGCCGAGCAGGAATGCCTTGCTCTGGCGGACGAAGTGGACTACAAGCTCTATACCTCCAACAACGCGGAGGAAATGACCACGCAGCTGGACGACCTCATGACCTGGGGCGCGCAGGCGATCGTCGCGTTCCCGCAGTGGGAAGGCATGGAAGTACCGATTCAGAACGCGATTGATTCCGGCATCACCGTCGTGAACTTCGATATCGTCATCGACGCGGACGGCGTGTACCGCGTGACCGGCGACAACGAGGGCATGGGTGTTGAGTCCGCCAAGTACATCGTCGATAAGATCGGCACCACCGGCACCGTCGTGGCGCTTCCGGTTCCGACCAGCGGCAGCGTTTCCGAGCTGCGCATGAAGGGCTTCACCGACACGATCAAGGAGATCGCGCCGGAAATGAACGTGATTGAATACGCGACCGCGTTCACCCGTGAAGACGGCCTGAAGGATTTCACCGATATCCTCGCGGCGAACAAGCAGATCGACGCCGTTTACAGCCTGGATGACGAAACCTCCATCGGCGTGCTTCAGGCGATTGAAGACGCGGGCCGCACCGATATTAAGGTCATCACCGGCGGCGGCGGATGCCAGGAGTACTTCAAGATCATCAAGGAAAACGAATCCATCAACATCTGCTCCGCGCTGTACAGCCCGCTGATGGTGCGTCAGGCCGTGGATATGGCGGTTTCCGTGCTCAAGGGCGAGAAGGTTGATCCGGTTCTGGTCATCCCGACGACGATCGTGGATCGCAGCAACGTGGACGAGTATCTCGATCCGAACAACACCGTGTATTGATGGCATTCTCTTCGCCGTGACCGCCCTGCGGCGGCAGCGGGGAACAGGGCTATGGCGTGAGCCATAGCCCATTTTCATATCCAAAAGCGGGGAGGACAACCATGAAACTGAAAATGGACGGAATCTGCAAATCGTTCGGTTCCAACGAGGTGCTCAAGTCCGTGGGCTTTCAGCTGGGCGAGGGCGAAATCTGTGCCCTGCTGGGCGAAAACGGCGCGGGCAAATCGACACTGATGAATATTCTGGGCGGCGTTTTGCAGCCGGATTCGGGCGATATCCTGCTGGACGGCGAAAAGAAAACGTTTGATTCGCCGGCGCAGTCGCTTGATGCGGGCATCGCGTTCATCCATCAGGAATTGAACCTGATTAACGATCTGCCGATTTACGAAAACATGTTTATCGGGCGGGAACTCAAAAAGAAGAGCGGCTTTCTGGATCACAAGCGGATGATCGAGCAGACGAGCCGCGTGTTTGACCGTATGGGGCTGACGCTTGACCCCAGGGAGATGGTGCGCAATCTGGACGCGTCGTATAAGCAGATTGTGGAAATCAGCCGTGCGCTGCTGATGGACGCGAAGATCATCATCATGGACGAACCGACAACGTCGCTCACCGATCCGGAAATCGAGAAAGTATTCGCGATTCTGCGGCAGCTGCGCCAGCAGAAGGTGGGCATCGTCTTTATTTCGCACAAGCTTCGCGAAGTGATGGAGATCTGCGATACGTATACGGTTCTGCGCGACGGCGTGATGGTAGCCAGCGGCAGCGTGAAGGATGTGACCACATCCGATTTGGCGCGCTTCATGGTCGGCCATGACGTGCGCACAGAGAAACTCGGCAGCGGCGCGCAGCGCGGGGAAGAGAGACTGTCCCTGCGCGGGCTTACGCAGGAGCCGCATTTCCGCAATATCGATTTGACGGCTTATGCGGGCGAGGTGCTCGGCGTGACGGGCCTGCTCGGAGACGGTCGAAGCGAGCTGTTTTCTGCGGTATTCGGCGCGGAGCCGATGAGCGCAGGCGAGATCAGGCTTTGCGGCCAAGCGGTGCGGATCACCTCGACCCGACAGGCCAAGCGGCTGGGCATTGCCTATGTGCCGCGCAACCGCAAGGAGAACGGCATCATCAAGGATATGTCGATCCTCGAAAACGGAACGATCGTTTCCTGGCCGGATCTGATGCGCCGCGGCCTGCTGAATCACGAGAAACAGCGGGCGGAGTTTAACGAAGAAAAAGCGGCGCTGCATATCAAGATGGGCGGCGAAAACGACTCGATCACCAGCCTTTCCGGCGGCAATCAGCAAAAGGTGGTGCTGGCCAAGTGGCTCAGCCGTGAGCCGAAAGTGCTGATCCTCGACAACCCGACGCAGGGCGTCGATGTGGGCGCGAAAGAGGAGATTTACGACATCATCCTCAAGCTGGCGAAAGAGGGCGTTTCGGTCATCGTGCTTTCCTCCGAGGCGCAGGAAATCATCCGCGTCTGCGATCGGGCGCTGGTGATGTATCACGGCGAGATTGTCGGCGAAGTGAGCGGAGAAACGATGACGGAGCATGAAATCATGCGGCTGGCAACCGGCGGCTGATGCGGATAAAGGAGAAAAACGACGATGGAAAAGACCAGACAAAAAGGTTTTGCGGCATGGTTTATCGATAACTGGAAGCGGAAACCGCTGTTTTCCACGGGCATTGCGCTGCTGGTGATGGTGGTTTTGCAGATTCTTGCGCTGGGGTTTGATTACGCCTCCTTCGGCGAATGGTTTGGGGCGTTTTCGCGAAACTGGATCAACATTCTGCGCAACAACGCGGGCGTGGGCATTATCGCGCTGGGCATGACGTTTGTCATCATTTCGGGCGGCATCGATCTGGCCGTCGGTTCCACGATGGTGGCGATCGGCGCGGTCATCATGTCGCTGATTGACAGCGGCTCCTCCGGCTTGCTGGCGGGTATGGGGATTACCGGCGTACCGGCGTACATCATCGCGATAGCCGTCGGCATTCTGCTCGGCGTGCTGCTGGGCGAATGCACCGGCGTTCTGGTTGCGCATTTCGGCATGCCGCCGTTCATCGCCACGCTGGGCATGATGAAAATCTGCCGCAGCGTGACGCAGCAGTGCATGCAGAAAGCGTCGCCCACCGTGCCGAAAGCGTTTTTGAAGATTGCCAACGCGCGTATCGGCGGCGAAATCATTCTGCCGATTCTCTATTGGCTGGCGCTGGCGGCTATTCTGCATGTGGTGAGCAAACATACGGCATTTGGCCGTCAGGTGTTCGCTATCGGCTCGAACGAGCGCACCAGCAAACTCAGCGGCGTGAACGTCCGCGCGGTCAAGCGCCGCGTGTACGCGCTGATGGGCGCGCTGGTCGCGATTACGGCGGTCATTCAAATTGCCCGCATCGGCAGCATGGATTACGCCAACGCGGGCAGCGGCTATGAAATGGATGCCATCGCGGCGGTCATCATCGGCGGCACGAGCATGAGCGGCGGCCGCGGTTCGGTGGTCGGTTCCGTGCTGGGCATGCTGATTCTGGCTGTGATGAACAATTTGCTGAACCTCATCGGCGTGCCGCCGTTCCTGCGTGAAGCCTTCAAGGGCATCATCGTCATCGGCGCGGTGCTGCTGCAAAAGAAGGAAAAGGCCAGCTAAGGGAGGAAAAAACATGTTTGGTATCGGTATCATTGGCTGCGGCAAGATTGCGCAGGTGCGGCATATTCCCGAATACAACGACAACCCGGACGCAAAGCTCGTCGCGTTTTATGATTTGAACACGGCGCGTGCGAAGGCGCTGGCCGAGCAATACGGCGGCAGAGCCTATGAGAGCGTCGAGGCGTTGCTCGCCGACCCGAACGTGGACGCGGTGAGCGTCTGCTCGGCAAACGCCAGCCATGCGGAAATCACGGTGGCGGCGCTGGAGGCGGGCAAGCATGTGCTGTGCGAAAAGCCGATGGCGACGACGCTGGCGGATTGCGAACGCATGGTCAGCGCGGCGAAAAAGAGCGGAAAGCGGCTTATGATCGACCAGAACCAGCGCCTGGCCGGTGCGCACGTGAAAGCGCGCGAGCTGATCGAGCAGGGCGAGATTGGCCGCGTCATCACGTTTGCGACGGCGTTCCGCCACGGCGGGCCGGAAACGTGGAGCATCGATCCCGGCCAGAGCACGTGGTTCTTTGACAAAAAGCGCGCGGCGATGGGCGCGATGGCGGATTTGGGCGTGCATAAGACGGATCTCATTCAGTATCTGATTGGACAGACGGTCGATGAGGTGGAAGCGCAGCTCTGCACGCTGGATAAGAAATTTTCCGACGGCAGCCCCATCACGGTGGACGACAACGCGTTCTGCATCTATCACATGGACGGCGGCGCGGTCGGCACGATGATTGCCTCGTGGACGAATTACGGCCCGGAAGACAATTCCACGGTCATCAACGGCACGGAAGGCGTTTTGCGGATTTACGACGATCCGGCGCACACGCTTGTTTTGGAAAAGAAAGACGGAACCCGCGTCTGCTATGACGTGGACGCGATTCAGACCAACGATAACCAGACTAAATCCGGCATGATCGATCTGTTTGTGGAGGGGCTGAAAGATCCGACGGAGCAGGGCATCGACGCGCAGAGCGTGCTGACGGCCATGCGCGCGGTTTTTGCGGCGATTGAGTCCTCCGAAACGGGCCGCCGGGTGAAGACGAGCGAAGTATGATCGGGGAGGGACGCGGCATGAAGCGCATCATCGCGGTCAATTCCAACTGCTATCACGGCTACGCCATCGAAGAGGCCGTCGCGGGCATTCGCAGGGCGGGTTTCCATTACATTGAACTGACGGCGACAAAGGGCTGGACGGAACACGTCTTTCCGGATATGCCCTTTGAGCGGCTGCTGGAAATTCAGGATCTGCTTCGCCGAAACGAGCTGATTCCGTTCTCCATGAGCGGGCACTGCAACCTGATGGACCCCGAACGCATTCCCGATTTCGAGAAGAATATCCGGCTGGCCGCGTTTTTTGGCTGTCAGTATATCGTTTCGTCGATCGGCGAAGCGCATCTGGCCAATCAGGCTGTTGCGGACGACCATCAGGTCGCGCGCAGCGTTGCGGCGCTGATTCCCATGCTGGAGCAGCACAATCTGACGCTCGTACTCGAAACGCACGGGAAGGAGCACGGCACGGGCGAGAAACTGGCGCGCATCGTCCGCGAGATCGACAGTCCGCGCGTGAAGATCAATTACGATACGGCGAACGTGATCTTTTACGGCGGCGTCGATCCCGTGCAGGATTTGAAGACCTGCCTTTCGGAAACGGCCTATATTCACATCAAGGATAAGGGAGGCCGGGACGACGCGTGGGATTTCCCGGCGCTGGGAAAAGGGCATATCGATTTCCCGGCGATTTTTGAAGAGCTGGAAGCGGCAGGGAATAACTGCCCGCTGAGCATTGAAATCGAGTTTACGCCGGAAGGGGCGGGCAGCCTGGCGGCGGTCGATCAGGCGGTGGCGGACAGCGCGGCCTATTTGACGGCGCACGGCTTTGAACTGTAAAGGAGACGCAACGTGAGAATCGCATTGGTCGGCGCGGGCGGAATGGGCACGTGCCACTACATGAATTATCAACATATCGAGCATGCGCAGGTCGTTGCGCTGGTCGGCCGGGGCGAGAACGACCGCGCGCATGCGGAAGCATGGGGACTGCCGCTGTATGACAGCGTAACCGAGGCGAATCGGCTGGAACAGATTGATTTGTTTGACGTGTGCGTGCCGACATACCTGCACAAAGCGATTGTGCTGGAGGCGCTTGCCTGCAAAAAGCCGGTGATCTGTGAAAAACCGATTGCGCTGCACCTGAAGGATGCACAGGAAATGTTTGATGCGGCGCAGGCGAACGGCGTGCAGCTGTATGTGGCACAGGTGCTGCAATTTACCCGTGAGGTGGAGTGGCTGCACCGCATTGTGGACGAACGGCTTTACGGCGAGCCGCTGGACGCCTGCTTTGAGCGGCTGTCTCAGCGCCCGGCGTGGAGCCAGGGAAACTGGCTGTTTGACAGGGAAAAGAGCGGCCTTCTGCCGTTTGACCTGCATGTGCACGATCTGGATGTGATGGTCAGCGTGTTCGGCAGGCCGGACAGCGTGGATTACACGGCCTGCCGTCGAAAGGACAGCGAAATCTGCGACCAGTACCGCATTCGATACGGGTATCGAAACGGTCCGACGGTCAGCGCGGAGGCGGCATGGCTGAACGCCTGCATCCCGTTCACCGCCAGATGGCGCGTGTATTTTGAGCGCGGCATGGTCATTTGTGACGAGAAGGGGCTGACCGGTTACGGCGCGGACGGGCAGACGACCCGCTTTGACGTGGAAGACCCGGTCAAAGTGCCGTGCGGAATCAATCTGCCGCCAAGCGGATGGTTCTTGCGCGAATTGACGCATTTTGTGCAGTGCGCTGAGCAAAACGCGCCCAGCGACCGCGTGAAAAAGCAGCAGGTTCTCGACGTGCTGAGCGTGCTGGAAACGATTCAGTGATATAAATTCAGATGAAAAAAACCGAACCCGCTTCCAAATCTGGAAAACGGGTTCGTTTTTTTGCGTGATGGAGACTGCCGTCTTGAGCCCTGTGCCGCAGCCCTTCGATGGATTCCTTGCGCTGGTTGTTGGAAAAATAGCAGGTATATTTATCAGCACGCATTATGGGCGAGTACAACAAACCGGAAGTTGTATCATCATTTATCTTTATCTTTTTTTGAAAAAATAAGACTGCCAGATATACCAAAAGATATACCCAGACATACTCCGATTCCAATTCCAGCCATGCTATTTAAGACATTTATAAAAACAACGCTCCAAAGTATTGCTGCGGTTATTCCGATAGTGACTCCTATAATTATCCTTTTGTTGTTCATCAGCTTTATCCTCCATAAACTCCGATTTGTTGAGCCAAGTATGCCATATTCCTCAATGAAAGAATATCCTTATATGAAGAATGCAACTGTTTTGCTGTATACTTGTTTCGCAAGGCTTCTAAGGAACCTCAGCACCTTACACACTGACCTTGCCTGCAAGGTTTAGTGTGTTATACCTTTGCGACAGAAAGATAAGAAAAAATCCGAACCCATTTCCGATTTGGAAAATCTGGTTCGGATTATACAAGTTTGGTGCGGATAGCGGGACTCGAACCCGCACGCCGTGCGGCAGGGGATTTTAAGTCCCCGGTGTCTGCCATTCCACCATATCCGCAACAAGGATATTATATCGGCTTTCGTTTTTATTGTCAAGCGAGAGAAAATTTGATACAATGGGATGCAGCAAAAACAAAGGCGGACAGAACGAATGGAAAAGAACACGGTGCGGATTCAAAATGTGACGCTGGGCGCGGGCATACCCAAGGTTTGTGTGCCTGTGATGGGAAAGGATCTCCGTGAATGGACGGAAGCGGCGACAGCTGCACGGGAGCAGGCCGACCTGATTGAATTGCGGTTGGACAGCGTTTCGCCTGAGCTGGATGCAGACCGCGTGCGGCAGGCCTGCCGCGTTGTTCGCGAAAAAGCACAGGGAGGCGCGCTTTTGGCGACGATGCGCACATCCCGCGACGGCGGTGCGGGCGATGGGGACGCGGAGCGATATGAAACCCTGCTCGTTACGTTAGCCAGAGAGCGGCTGTGCGACGCGCTGGATGTGGAATTGAGCGTCGGCGAAGCGGCTTTTGCGCGCATTGCACAGGAGGCGCATGCGGCGGGCGTGCCGGTGGTCGGTTCGTATCACGATTTTGGCGGAACGCCGGAGAACGCCGAGATGCTTGCGTGGCTGCATGCTATGGCCCGGCTTGGCGCGGATGTGTGCAAAATTGCGGTGATGCCCCGCGATATTCGGGATGTTTCCCGGCTGAAAGCGGTTTGCATGCAGGCAAACGACGAGCTGCCCCAGCCGATCATCGCCATTTCGATGGGGGAGCTTGGCGCGTCCACGCGGACAGACGCGGAGGCGATGGGCAGCTGTTTAAGCTTCGGCACGGCGGGGCAGGGCAGCGCGCCGGGGCAGATGGACGCGCGCGCTCTCAGACGGGCGCTTGAAGAGGCGCACCCAAAACTGAGCAGCCAGTGACCCCGCTTCAGCCCGCACAATTTGGAAGTGTTGAAAATATTAAGCAAAGAACGACATCGACAAATGAAATGAAGCACTGAAACGGAAGAAAGAAAAGAAGATGAAAAAATGTAGGACAAATCTTTACAAAAAAGCATATGTCGTTTATAATAAATTCAATAAAGGGCGTTTGCCCGACAGAGGAGGATATCTCATGAAGAAGTTTGCGACCCTGATGCTGGCGCTCGCTATGCTGATTTCCTGCGCAGCCATCGGCATGGCCGAGGACATCACGCTGGACGTCATCATCTGCCAGTACGGCCCGAAGACCAACGACTGGTTCACCGGCACGGGCATGAACGGCACCAGCTTCGTCAAGAAGTTTGAAGAGGCCAACCCCGGCATCAAGCTGAATCTGGAAGTCGTCTCCTGGAACGATGTGTATACCGTGGTGTCCACCCGCATCAGCAACAACAATGCGCCGGACATCCTGAACTTGGACTCCTTCGCGGATTACGCGAACGAGGGTCTGCTCATGCCGGTTAAGGATTACTGCCCGGAAGAGCTGTACAACGATTTCTTCCCCAGCTTCATCGAGCAGTCCGTGATTGACGGCACCGTTTGGGCTGTGCCGGATCTGGCTTCCGCCCGCGCGCTGTACTACAATGTGGATCTGCTTGAGGCGGCCGGCGTTGAAGTGCCGACCACTTGGGCCGAGCTGGAAGACGTCTGCCAGGCGCTGGTTGACTTCTACGGCGGCGACGTGTATCCGTGGGGCATCGACATGACCACGGACGAAGGCCAGGCTGCGTTCGCGTACTATGCATGGGGCAACGGCGGCGGCTTCGTCGATGACGAGGGCAACTGGACGGTCAATTCCGACGCGAACGTCGAAGCGGTCGAGTTTGCGGTTGATCTCTACAAGAAGGGCTACACCAACCCGAACCCGGCGACCCAGACCCGTTATGACCTTCAGGATATGTTCGGCGCGGGCAAGCTGGCGATGGTCATCGCCCCGAATTCCCTGCCGACTTACATTGCCGACAAGGGTTACACCAACGTGAACTATGCCGTGGCGGATATCCCGCATAACGAGGGCAAGACGTCCAGCTCTGTGGGCGTTATGGACCGCATCATGGCGTTCAAGGACGACAGCGCGCCGGATCAGGCCGCCCGCAACGAGGCCATCGGCAAGTTCCTGACGTTCTTCTACGATCCGGAGAACTACGTGGGCTGGGTCAGCATGGAAGACTTCCTGCCGGCCGTGAACTCCGCTGTGGCGGCGCTGGTTGAGGCGAACCCGTCCTTCGAGGCGTGGCTGAACGTGCTGGACGGCTGCAAGTTCTATCCGACCGCGAAGGCCGAGTGGATCGACGTGAAGCAGGGCGCGGCGGCTGTTGAGCAGAGCGCGCTGACCGGCGGCGACGTGAAGACGCTGCTCGACGAGCTTCAGGCGAAGATCACCAAGTAAGGCTGTATTCGGATTAACGAAAGCAAACCTGTGAGGGAAGGGGGTTGGAAAATCCGACCCCCTTCTTTTCGGCTTTTATGAGAGAGCCTCTGAAATCATTTTTAAATCAATCTGCGCCGGACAACTCCATCAGTCAGCTTCGCTGACAGCTCCCTCTTTGAGGGAGGTGGCACGCCGCAGGCGTGACGGAAGGAGTTATACATCACAAGGAGGTAAACCAGTTTGAATTCCGTTCTCGTGCGTCACAAGTGGGAACCTTATATCTGGCTGCTGCCAAGCATCCTGCTGATGACGATCTTCGTCGTTTTCCCGATTGGCATCGTCTTCAAGCTCGCGTTCAGCGAGATTTCCAAGGCGGGCATTGTCGGCGGCTTCGTCGGCTTTGCGAATTTTAAAGAGGCCGTTTCTGCGCCTGTGTTCGGCACGGTGATGCTCAATACGGTGGTGTGGGTGGTTTCGGTCGTCGGTCTGTCCACGCTGTTCGGCTTCATCATCGCGATGACGCTCAACCAGAAATTCCATGGCCGCAAGCTGGCGCGTTCGGTCGTCGTCTTTCCGTGGGCGACCTCGCTGGTCATTCAGGCTTCCGTCTGGAATTACATCATCAAGTATGAATACGGCAACCTGAACAACGTACTGCTGAATCTGGGTATCATTCGGGATGCGATCAACTGGCGCGCAACCTACCAGATCGAGTTTGCATGGGAATGCGGCGTGGGTATTTTCGTCACGATTCCGTTCGTCACGTTCTGCGTGCTCTCCGGTCTGCAATCCATCGACGCGGCGTATTACGAGGCGGCGACGGTGGATGGCGCATCCTGGTGGCAGAAGCTGACGAAGATCACCATTCCGCTGGTCCGCCCGTCGCTGACGGTCAGCACCGTGCTCAACGTGATTTACGTCTTTAACTCCTTCCCGATCATTTACACCATCACCAAGGGCGCGCCGGCCAACAAGACCGATACGCTCATCACGTATCTGTATATGCTGGCGTTTTACGACCAGAAGAAAGGCCCGGCAACGGCGCTGTCCGTCATCGGCTTCCTGATTCTGTGCGCGGTGGCGGGGCTGTACATGGTCATTTCGCTGCGGAAGGAGGATCAGGCATAATGGAGAGGCAAAACAAGAGCAGATTGCTGGTCTGTCTGAGCTGTGTGCTCATTACGCTGTCCGTTCTGCTGCTTCCGCTGGCTTTCTTTGAAACGAATATTTTCGTCAAGCGCAGCGCAAACACATTTGTCGGCGACGAGAAATACGTTGAAGCGCGCGCGGAGGTGGAGGCCGTCGCGGCGCAGTACGAAGGCGCGTCGATTGAGGAGAGCGTGACTGAGCGCGTCAACTCAAAGGGCGTCGCCACGTCGATGGTCACGTTCACGGTCAAAGAGAAGATCAAGCGCAACGGCCTTGACTTTCTGCTGGGCGGCATTGGCCACAGCGAGGGCATGACGGGCATTGGGCCGACGAACATCATGCGCCTGCTGCTGGTCTGTCTGGCGGTTTCGCTGGCGCTGGCGGCTGGCGCAAGCCATAAGACGCTGGCGCTGGCGCGCGAACAGCTGCCCGAAAAGGCAAAGTGGTTGTATCTGGCTTCCGGCGTATTTGCGCTGATTGCGCTGTTTTGCGTGCCTGCGTTTGCGAGGTCGATCAATTACACGTTCTCCCGGCAGGTGGATCTGCTGGTCGGCGGCCACATCCAAAACGAAGCGCTGCTGGCGCAGCTCAGCAATTTCCTTTATGACGGCGGCGCGGGCGAAAACCTGCTGGATATGCTCGGCGGACTGACGGTGCAGACGAACTGGGTGCTTTGGATTGCGTTCGCCTCGATCTTCCTGCTGCTGTGCGCGATCACGTATCTGCGCTGCGGCGAACTGCAAAAGACGCTGGCGCGCGGCGGGCTGTATCTGTTCGTCATCGTGCTGTGCATCTTCATCCTCTATCCGTTCTATGTGATGCTGATTACGGGCTTCCGCAGCAACGCGGAAACGACGGACATGTATTTCCTGCACATGCTGCCGACGAAGTGGGTGTGGAGCAACCTCAAGGATATCTGTGATCGCGGCGTGCTGCGTTTCCTGCTCAACTCCATCATGCTCTCCACGGGCGCGACGGCAATCGCGATGCTCTGCGGCATCCCGGCGGCTTACGCGATGGCGCGCATGAACTTCAAGGGACGCAACCTGTTCCTCGGCTTCGTCATCATGAGCCAGATGTTCTCTCCGGTGGTGCTGCTGGTCGGCATTTCCCAGCTGATGAACACGCTGCATTTGAACGACACAATTTTGGGACTCATGCTCATCAACGCGGCGTTTAACCAGGCGTTTGCCATCTGGCTGCTGCGCGGCACATTCGTCTCGATCTCCCCGGAGATGGAACAGGCCGCCTGCATTGACGGATGCAACACTGTCGGCGCACTCTGGCACATCCTGCTGCCGATGGCCGCGCCGGGCATTGTGACGACGCTGATCTTTGTATTCATCAACTCGTGGAACGAATACACGATTTCCACCGTGCTCATTTCCCCCCCGGCAAACAAGCCGATCACCGTGGGCATCACGCAGTTCAGCTCGTTTAACATGATCGAATGGCAGTACCTCTTTGCGGCGGCGCTGCTGGCGACCATTCCGGTTATCATCCTGTTTATGTGCATCGAAAAGCACCTCGCCGAGGGCCTGACTTCCGGCGGCGTGAAGGGCTAATTGAAAAATATGGCTCCTCCCTCCAAGGGAGGAGCTGTCGCCGTTAAGCGGCTGAGAGGAAAAATCACATGAATCAGCATATCGAAAGCGTCATCCTCCAATTTGATATTCCGGATGGCGCGTGGACGGCCGAACCGTATGGCAACGGCCACATCAACGACACCTATCTGATTGCGGCGGGGGAGAAGCATTTCATTCTCCAGCGTGTCAACGGGTACGTTTTCCCCAAGCCGGAGGACGTGATCGAGAACATCGAGCGCGTGACCGATTTTCTCAAGGAACAGATTGCCCAGGAGGGCGGCGACCCTGAGCGGGAAACGCTGACCCTCGTTAAGACGCAGCAGGGAACGCATTTTGCGTATGACGAGCAGGGCAATCTGTGGCGCATGTATCTGTTTATCGAGGATGCGGTATCCCGCGATCTGCCGGATACGCCGGAGCTGTTCGAGCTTTGCGGCGAGGCTTTTGGCAAGTTCCAGCGTCAGATGGGCGCGTTTCCGGCCGATTCGCTGCACGAAACCATCCATGATTTCCACAACACCCCGGCGCGCTATCGTCAGCTGCAAGACGCGATTGCGTGCAATGAGGCCGGAAGGCTGGGCGAAGTGCAGCCGGAAATCGCCTTCTGTCGGCAATATGAGCAGGAAGTGCGCGCGCTGGTGGACGCGCTTGAGCAGGGGGAAATCCCGCTGCGCGTGACCCACAACGATACCAAGCTCAACAATGTGCTGCTGGATAGCAAAACCGGGCGCGGCGTGTGCGTGATCGATCTGGATACGGTGATGCCGGGTCTTACGGCCTACGACTTTGGCGACGCCATCCGCACGGGCGCGAACACCGCCGAAGAGGATGAGCGCGATCTGAGCCGCGTTCAATTCTCTCTGCCGATGTTTGAAGCGTTTACCCGCGGCTTTTTGAAGGAGGCCGGGCAGACGTTGACGGCGCGGGAAATTGAGTTGCTCCCGATGGGCGCGAAGCTGATGACGCTGGAATGCGGCATGCGCTTTCTGGCCGACCATTTGAACGGCGACAAGTATTTCCGCGTCCATCGCGAAGGCCATAACCTCGATCGTGCGCGCACACAGTTTGAATTGGTGCGCCATATGGAGGAAAATTGGCAGAACATGGCGGATATTGTTCGGATGTGCGCAAAATAATACAGAAATGCAAGCGGTTTGATTCCCATATTTTTTAGGAATCAGGCCGCTTGTTATTTGTTGCGCTCCGCGTTGATTTGGGGCAGGGGTTCGGGTATAATAAAAAATAGAAAAATCAAAAACCCGCAGGAGAAGAGAGAACGATGAAGGCAGCGCCCGCAGCACAGCCGTTACTTACCTTCGGCCAATGTTTGAAACAGATTCTTAAAACGCGTAAATTGTCAGCCTCAGCGCTGTCGCGGATGATGGAACAGAAGAGCCGGAACAGCATGTTCCGCATTTTGGATGATACCGGCGGCCCGGCTGTGCAGGCGGCATTCTATGAAAGTTTGAAGGAATGCGATTGTCTTCACCTGACGAAAGCGGAAGAACACGCGCTTGAAGTCGCGCTGGAGGTCAGCCGCGTCGGTCAGACGGGATACACGACCAACCTGGCGATGCACCGCCTGCTTGGAGATGTGGATATTCAGACTGCCCCGGATGTGCCGTTTCGTGTGGATCGCAGTCTGGATGGTTCGGTGACCACGCTGCGCGAGAGCATGAATCGGCTTGCCAGCGAGCAGAAACGCGTGCAGTTTACCATCACGGGCTGCTGCTATCGCGCGGTGTTTGACCGCATTACCGAGGCGTTCAGGCAGTCCGACTGCGAGTTTTCAATCAAGCATTATATGTATACCGGCGGCGACGAGATCATCAGCTGCGTGTCGGCGATCCAGCCTGTGCTCTATCTGCCGTCCTACACGGGTTACTGCATCGAGGAGAACATGTTTAACGCCCAGCGCGAGCAGGTCTATCGGTGCAACACGATTACCGCGCACTGCGAAGACGCGCAGGGGCGCAAGCAGACGTATATGGCCGTCATGATCGACCCGCGGCGCATGATTTCCATCGGGCTGGCGGATGAACGCAATGTCGGCATTCTTGAACGGATGATGCGGGAGGATCAGCCGAAGATGCATCCGATCAAGAGCAGCTTTGCGCTCAACCATGCGCCGGAAGATTATCTGGCCTATACCGAAAGTTTTTGGAAACTGGAACGCGGGCGCAGCGTGTACGACATCAAGCTCGATGTGCCGATCAATTTTATTGCGCCGGAAGTACTGGTCGGGCCGGCGCGGGACGGTTTCGCGGAAAAAGGCTTTGCACAGGATGATGCGCTCGATGCGATGATTCAGCGGTTCTATGCGGTGCATCAGAAACGTTTTGACAACTATTTTCAAAAACGCAGACCGACGCACACCATCTTTTCCAAACAGGCGATGGCACATTTTGCCAAAACCGGCAGGCAGAGCGATCACTTTTTCGCCATGCGCCCTTTCACAAGGGAAGAGCGCGTCGCCGTTTTGACCCATCTCAAGGCGCAGAACGAGCAGAATCCATATTTTTCCATCTATTTCTTCAAACCGGAGTACCATCAGCCGCGCACGGAAATCTGCCTGTACGAGGGCAAGGGGACAATGCTGACCAAAGCCGATACGGATTATGATTTTTCCAGCATGCATGCCGAAGCGCTGATCACGCAGCCGGAATTCAGCCGGAAATACAAGGAGTTTTTCCTGAAAGACCTCTTGGAGAGCAAAGTGCTTTCGCCCAAAGAGACGCTGGCCGCTTTTGACGAATTGATTGAGATTGCAAAAGACGCATAAAAAATCAGCCGCGTGAATGAAAAGACGCGGCTGATTCGTTTTGTAGGCGAAAAACGAAAGAGAGAGGAGAGAACATGGAGCATATCGTTTTTGAAAAGAAAAATCTGGGTTTGATCGCGCTGTTTCTCGTTTTGATTGCCGCGGTTGTGCTGCTGACGACAGAAGAGGAACACGAGAAGGAAATGCCCCTGCCCGATGTGAAGCTGACGGAGATTATGCCGCACAGCACGCAGCCCAACGCGGATGGAAAAGCGCTGGGGTTTATCACCCTGACCAATCAAACGGAGGAAACGGTGGATTTATCGGGCTGGGGACTGGCCGACCGGGCCTATAAGGTGAAATATGTCTTTGAAATCGGAACGACGCTGGCAGGCGGCGAAAACCTGACCGTATATCTGGCGGGAAAGCATGGCGCAAGCGGCACGCAGCGGTATGCTTCCTTTGGGCTTTCTGCTCATCACGCGGAACACGTGTATCTGTACGCGGCGGATGGACGCACGAGCGACGAGGTTGAGCTGCCCGCGCTGGGGGAGAACGGCGCATATCGGTGGGTGGATGGAGCATGGATCATCGATGCGCCGGAGGATGAGGAAGAGGCGGAAGCGAAATAAAAATTGAAGAACGATCTGGATTCGCTGGCGCCTGGTGCAAAGAGAGACAGCGTGACCGAAGTCACGCAGCCTTCTCCTCCGAAAAAAACCTGAAGAACAAGCAGCAACAACAAGCAACCAAATTGGAACAGGGTAATCCCCCGAAACACACTCCTCTTCATGTAGAAGACGGGAATCCGGACAGGGTTCCCGTTTTCGATTGTATCTTGCAGGAAAAAACAAAAAATGATAGAATATACGCAGTCATTCGCGACAAAAGCGCAGGAGGGGAACGGGCTTGATTCACATTAAGGAGCTGTTTCGGCTTCAAAATATTCATCGCTTACGTCTGATTGCCGGTCAGAACGGGTTGGAACGCACGGTGACGGAAGCCGTGCTGTTTGAATACGATCCATCCCGCGTGCAGCTGCCGGACTTTTACCGCGGCGATCTGGTTGTGACAACGCTGGCGTATGCGCGCGGCGATGCAAAGCTGGTGGCGCATTCTCTTCAGGCGCTGATGAATCAGGGCATTGCGGGGCTGATGGTCAAGACGGCGTATTTCAGCGAACTGCCGCAGGCGGTCATTACGCTGGCCAACCGTCTCGGCACGCCTGTGTTTTTGTTTGACGATACCTACATCGAAGAGGTTATTTTGCAGGTGACGGATCTCATCCGCGGCAAGCGCCACTTCGCGGGCTTTGAGCAGGATGTGGACGCGCTCATGCGCGGTGATCTGACCGAAGAACAAACGAGGGAACGCGCGCGGCGCATCGACCCGCTGGGGCAGAGCAGCTACCGCATCTATGCCGTCAGCCCGAAGGAACGCATGATCACGCTGGATGATAAGCTCTATGCGCTGATGGAGACGGACGCGGACGCGGCGCACCGATGTACGTTTGTCGAATGGCGGCGCATGATGCTGGCGCTCTGCCGCGAGGAGGATGGGCTGTCCGCACAGGAAGCGCTTACGCGTTTTGGCGATCTGCTGACGCGCGCAGGCGTGGACAGGCAGTCTGTTGTCATCGGGCAGAGCGACTTGCGGGAAGCGCGCGCGCAGATGGGCGCGTCCCTCTGCGAAGCGGTGTATGCCGCGCGGGCGGCGAAACTGTGCGGAAAGGCGGAGCTGGCTGCGCACGAGCTGGGGCTTTATGCCTATCTGTTCCCGATGAGCGAAAATCCCTTTGTCTGCGACCGATGCCGGCGGGTGCTTTCCGCCATCCGCGAATATGACGCGCAGAACCACACCAATCTGGAACAGACGGCGCTGGTCTACGTGAAGGAAAACATGGAGATTGCCGCCGCCGCGAAAGTGCTGTTTCAGCATCCGAACACGGTGCGCTACCGCCTGAGCAAGATTCAGCGCATCATCGGCATGGAGGATGACCCGCTCTTTGCGCCGATGCTCAGCCTGACGGTGAGCCTGTCGCGTATTCTGGCGGAAGGACAGGTTTAAACGGGAGAAACGCATGGAAACGAGAATGAAGCCCGGCGATGTGGTGCGCCATTTTAAGGGAAACCGATACCAGATTTTGTATTTTGCCAAGGATTCCGAAACGCAGGAAGACGTAGTGGTCTACCGCGCGCTGTATGGCGAACGCGGCGTTTGGGTGCGCCCGATGGGGATGTTCTTTTCGCCGGTTGACAAGGTCAAATATCCGGATGTGAAGCAGGTCTATCGGTTTGAGCGCGTGGGGGAAGACGCATGACAAACGCGGAGCAGAGAAAACGGGCGGTGAAGCTGACGCTTCCCGTCTTTTGCGGCTATATCGTGCTGGGCATTGCTTTCGGCGCAACGCTGGCGCAGGCGGGCTATGGCCCGGTTTGGGCGCTGGCCATCAGCACGCTGGTTTACGCCGGAAGCCTGCAATTCGTGATGGTGCCGTTTCTGGCGGGCGGCACGTCGCTGATCGCCGTCGCGTTGACAGCGCTGATGGTCAACGCGCGCCATCTGTTTTACGGGCTTTCCTGCATCGAGCGGTTCGGGCGGATGGACAAGCGCATCCGTCCGTATATGATTACGTCCCTGACAGACGAAACGTATTCGGTTTTCTGTGGCCTTTCGGGCGACGAAGAAGACGGCGTGATGTTTCGCGTGACGCTGTATGATCAAATCTACTGGGTGAGCGGCTCGATTCTGGGCACGCTGCTGGCGCAGGGGCTTCCGTTTGATTTGACGGGCATCGATTTTTCGATGACGGCGCTGTTTGTCGTCATCTGTGTGGAAAAAGCGTTGGAGATGAAGAACCGCGTGCCGATGGCCATCGGCGCGGTTTGCGCGTTGGCGATGCTGTTTCTGCTTGGTCCGAGCGCGTTTCTCGCACCGGCTCTGGGCCTGACGGCGGTTCTGCTGACCGTGATGGATATCCGAAAGGGGGTGCGCGCATGAGCCATGCGATTGCCGTTGTCGCGATTTGCGCGGTCGTGACCATCGCTTTGCGCGCGCTTCCGTTTGTCTGTTTCGGCGGCAAAAAAGGCGTGCCGCGCCTTGTCTCGGCGCTGGGCGAGACGCTGCCGCCCGCGATTATGGCGGCGCTGGTTGTTTATTGCCTCAAGAGCGTGCCGTTCGGCACGTTTGGCGACGGCGCGCGCCAGCTGATTGCGGCGGCGGCGGTTGTGGCGCTGCACCTGTGGAAGAAAAATACGCTGCTCAGCATCGGCGTGGGAACGGCGCTGTACATGCTGCTCATTCGCATATGAAGGAGAGAAAACCATGAACATCATTGCCCGCGCCGCGCTGTATCTCTACGATGGCAGCAATGCGGCGCCGATTTTTCCCGGCAAGGTGGGCAAGCCCGGCGACGAGGCCGCGGCCTACTTGTCCACCGTAGCGGATAAACTGATGGCTTCCGACGGAAGCCGAACGACCTGTGTCGAGCCGGGCAGCGCGCAGGAGGAAATGCTGCGCCGCTTTGTGCTGACCCCGTTTCAGGAGGCCGCCGACGCGCTGATGCGCAGCATGGACGAAACCATGCAGACGCTCGAAATCCCGCGCGAAGGATTTGATATGGCGATCTTCTCGTTTGAGAAGGACGGCAATCCGCACCTCTGCGTGGCGCAGCTGCCCTATCGCAGCGCGATGGTGCATCAGCTCGACGTGGCCGAGGACGGCACGACGAGCACGCAGGTTATCCCCTATGGCACGGTGCTCCCTCTGCCGGGCAGCAAAGGCTGTTCGGGTTTTGTGGTCAATCTGTCCACGGGCGACATCCGTCTGCGGGACGCGCAGGTGCTGACCAACGTCGGCAACCGCGCGCTGTTCGCTCAGGCGCTTTTTGCGATGGCGGAGACGAAATCGACCAAGGAAGCCGTGCAGGCCGTCGCGCAGGCGATTGCCGAGGCCGCGCCCGTGGAGATGGATACGCCGATGCTGACCCCGATGGTCAAGCGCGCGATGAGCAAGTCTATCGAGGAAAAAGGCGTCATCGACGTGAAGGATGTGGCGGAAGAGGTCTTCCGCTCCGATCCGGAACGTGAGGCCATCATCGAGCAGGTTTCCCGCCAGATTCAGGAAGAGCAGCTTGAACCCATCATCCCGGTGGAAAACAAGCGCGTCGTCGCTCAGCTCCAGCGGGTCAAGATCAAGACGGATAACGGCATTTCCATCACCCTGCCGCGCGAACTGGCAGACGACGAAAACAGCTTTGCCGTTGTGGAAAACGGGGATGGCACGATTTCCATCATCATCAATAAGGTGCAGGAGCTCAAGACGGAGTAAAGCACGGGGAAGTGTTCGGGGTTCTTGGATTTCTCGACAGATATGAAAGGATTTTTTTCAATAACAGGAATGAAAATTAAGAAACGGGAGTGAACGTATGAACTGGAACGAATATGGCTCTTTTATCGTGGAAGAGACGAAAAACCTGCTGGCCATCGACAGCCCCAGCGGCATGACGAAAAAGGCGGCTGAACACGTGATGACGCGCTTTGAGGCGCTGGGCTATGCGCCGCAGATGACCCGCAAAGACGGCGTGCTGGTCTGCCTTGGCGGCGTGGATAAGGAAAACGGCCTGCTGCTGGAAGCGCACATGGATACGCTCGGCGGCATGGTCTGCCAGATCAAGGCCAACGGCCGCCTGAAAATCACGCCCATCGGCGGCTTACGGGCGGAAAACGTGGAGACGGAAAACTGCCGCGTCGTCACCAAGTTTGACGGCGTGATTGAAGGCACGGCGCAACTGATCAACGCTTCCACCCACGTCAACGAAAAATACGCCGACACCCAGCGCACGTTTGACACCATTGAAATCGTGCTCGACGAGCCGGTGGAAAGCGCGGACGACGTGAAGAAGCTTGGCATCCGCACGGGCGATTACGTCTGCTTCGAGCCGCGCACCCGCGTGACGAAGAGCGGCTACATCAAGAGCCGCTTCCTCGACGACAAGCTGAGCGTCGGCATTCTGCTCGGCTATGCCAGATACTTGAAGGATGAACGCATCACGCCGGAGCGCGCCGTCTATGTGCATATCACTTCGTTTGAGGAAGTCGGTCACGGCGGCAGCGCGAGCGTTCCTGCAGGTGTGACAGAGGCCATCTCGGTGGATATGGGCTGTGTCGGCGAGGGACTGACTTGCGACGAGCGCATGGTTTCCATCTGCGCGAAGGACAGCGGCGGGCCGTATAACTACGACGTGGTGCGCGGGCTGATTGCGGCGGCGGAGAAGATGGGCGCGCCTTATGCCGTGGATGTCTATCCGCGTTACGGCAGCGACGTGGAGGCAACCCTCCGCGCGGGCTATGATCTCCGCCACGGCCTCATTGGTTCGGGCGTGTATGCGTCGCATGGCTATGAGCGCAGCCACATTGAAGGCGCGCTGGCGACGCTTAAAACGCTTGCGGGATATGTGAAGTAAAGAAAAAGCGGCTTTTCCCTGTTGAGGGAGCCGCTTTTTTCAGCAATGCCGTTGTTATGCCAAATCTTCTTTCGCTTTGAGCTGGCGCAGAATGCCGTTGACAATGGCGATGCACAGCACGAGCGTGCAGATGTCGGCGACAGGCTGAGCAATCTGAATGCCCAGCAATCCCCAAATGTTGGGGAAAACCAGCAGCGCGGGAATCAGGAAGATACCCTGACGCGCGGTGGAGATAATTGTGGAGCGCACGCCGTAACCGATGGCCTGCGTGAACATGTTGCACATGGTAATGTAGCCCCAGAGCGGCAGGGTCAGCAGCTGGAAGCGCAGAGCCAGCGTGCCGATTTCGATGACCTGCGGATCGTCGCGGCGGAACACGGCGATAATCTGGCCGGAAAACAGCAGCGAAATCACGCAGAGCACGACGAGAATAACGGTCACGACCTTCACGCAGAACCAGAAGGCCTCGCGCACGCGCTTATACTTGCCTGCGCCGTAGGAGAAGCCGCAGACCGGCTGGAAGCCCTGGCCGAAGCCGATGACGGAAGAATTGATGAACATCGTGTAGCGGCTGACGATGGACATGGCCGCAATCGCCGCGTCGCCGTACACGCCCGCCGCGTTGTTGAGCAGGATGGTGGAGATGCTCGCGATGCCCTGGCGGCCGAGAGAGGGAATGCCGTTATAGCAGATGCTGCCGTAGATTTGCAGGCTGGGCTTGAAGTTTGAAAATTTGATGGAAAGCGCGTCTTCCTTGGTGTTGCACATGACCAGCAGGATGATGAAGCTGACCCCCTGAGAGAGCGCCGTCGCCAGCGCCGCGCCCGCCGTGCCCATGTTCAGGGCGAAAATGAGAATCGGGTCGAGCACCATGTTGAGAATGCCGCCGGTGGTGATGCCGACCATGCCGTACATCGTCAGCCCCTCAAACCGGAGCAGGTTGTTCATGACGAACGAACACATCATAAACGGCATGGCGTAGAAGATGTAGGTCGCGTAATCTTTGGCGTAGGGCGCGATGGTCTCCGTCGAGCCGAGGAAGCGGACGATGAAGTCGATATGGGTCAGGCTGAAAAAAGCGAGGATGATGCCCGCAATGAACGCGGTGAAGAACGCCGTGGAGGCATACGTGTCGGCCTTCTTCTTGTTGCCCGCGCCGAGCGCCTGGCTGACGTGCGTGCCCGAACCCATGCCGATCATGAAGGAAATGGCCTGAATGATCGCCATGGCGGAGAAGATAACGCCTACCGCGCCGGAGGCGGAGGTGCCGATCTGGCTGACGAAGAATGTGTCGGCCATGTTGTAGATGTTGGTGATGAGCATGGAGATGATCGTCGGCACGGCCATCTTCGGGATGACGCTGCTCACGGGGTCACAGAGCAGCATGTGGTTGCGCTGCTCGGCAGTCATGGATTTCATAGCTTGATTCTCCTTGGTTGAAATGAAGTTCAAGCAACTCAGAGCATGAAAAAAACTCCTGGTACGCTTTTGAAAATGAAGGGCTGAAAAGCCGCATTCGACTGCATTTCGACATCAAGAAAAAATCCCCTGCCGCGCGGCAGAAGATTTCGGCTTTTTATCGCTTTTTCAAGGAAATACCCTGTGAAATTTGGGTAAATTATAAGCGGTAACCCACAAGGGAAATGACGAGGCTCAGCGCCAACGCAGCCAGAACGTCGCTGATATCGTGCTGGCCGGAGAGCACGCGCAGACTGCCGATGACCGCGCTGAGCAGCGCCATGCACGCGATGACCGCCGGATGCGGAAAGACATAGGCAATCGCGCAGGCGATGGCGGCGGCGCTGGCCGTGTGGCGGCTGGGCATGCTCTTTCCCTTGCCCGGTTTGTAGGTGCCGACTGGCGGCACGCCGTAACGGTCGTAAGGGCGCTGTTTGCCGATCAGCGGGCGAAGTACCGTCACAACAACGAAACAGACGGCGGGAACGATCACCGCGCGAATGATGCGCCTGTCGCCGGTGAACATCAGGTATAAAAGCGACGCGCAGTAGATTGCCGCGCAAAGCAGCGTCGGCGCGCGAAGCGCTTTCGTCCCGCCGGGCAGACGGCTGACAGCGCGGCGCGTGGTTTCGGTCATGCGGATGTATCGTTCGCGGGTCATGAAAAGGCCTCCTTGACTGAATGAAAGAACATCGGTATAATAAAAAAGTATTTCTGTAAACGGTATACTCAAAAATCGACAGAGATCTGCGGACGCGCGATGCGCGCCTCTACACTGGATTGATATGCACGATTTCATTTATCGCACAACGATAAATGGAGTGGGAAGTCCAGAAACCTCAGGTTTCTGGTGGGGAAAATCGGAAATCGCAAGGAGCTGGAACAGCGGCTATGCGAGTTTCCCGGACTTGGGGCGAAGCCCCAAGCGTTTTTCCTCCCCCAAGACAAGAAAGGATACGTATGCTTGAAACGATGAAGGCCGCCATCTTTGATATGGATGGCACATTGATCGACTCCATGACCAGGTGGCGCGAGATGAACGGCGCGTTCGTGCGCCAGATGGGCATTATCCCGACGGAAAAGCAGGAAGCGGATATGATGTCCATGTCCGGCACGATGGTCGTGGATTACTTCAAAAACGAGTTCGGCCTTGAAACCAATTTCGATACGCTCTGCGTCAAAGCCTGCGAGGCGATGGAACCCGTTTACAGCGCGGGCGTGCCACATAAGCCCGGCGCGGCGGCTTACCTCAAACGCCTTCGCGCCCGCGGCGTGAAATGCGTTGTCGCAACGGCTACGCCTGCCCGATTGGCTATGATCGGCCTGAACTGCGCCGATCTGGTCAGCGATCTGGACTTTATTTTCAGCACCGATATGCTGAATCTGAACAAGAGCCAGAATGAATTTTTCGAGCGCGTTTCGCAGATCATCGGCGTGCCGAAGGAAGACTGCGTCATGTTTGAAGACTCGCTCTATGCCATGCAGGGCGCAAGAAACGCCGGCCTCGGCGTGATCGGCATGACGGATGCCACCAATACGCGCGACCGCGAAGCGATCCGCGCCTGCTGCGACAGGGTGATCGATTCATTCGACGAACTGCCCTGATCAAGAGTATAGCATAAACGCGCCCAGTTGGTAAATGAAAAATCCGAGCCTTGAAAAAGAGACTCGGTTTTTTTAGGTTTATGATCCCAAAACGTATTCGCGCGTCAATCTTTTTTCCCCGGCGCAAGTTCGCTGACCAGCAGCGCGGCAAAGATGATCGCAAAGCCGACGCCCATTTGCAGCGTGACCTTTTCGCCCAGCAGCAGGCAGGAAAACAGCACGCCGAACACCGATTCCAGCGAAAGCAGAATGACTGCGTGCGAAGCGGGGGCCATGCTCTGGCCGATGTTTTGCAGGCTCATGCCGATGGTGGTGGAGAAAACCGCGATATAAAGCAGACCGCCGATTGAACCCGGCGTGAACGCCAGCGGCATGCCGCGCTCAAAGAGCCGGTTGTACAGGCCCGCATAGAGGGCGCAGAACGCGAATTGCAGCACGATGAGCGCGTAGGTGTTCGTCTTCTTCTGGCATTGTTCCACCGCAATGATGTGTCCGGCAAACAGAAAGCCGCAGATCAGCGTCAGTATATCACCCGGATTCAGTCCGCCGCCCTGTCCGTCCAGCGACAGCAGGCCGATCCCCACGAGCATCATCACCGCCGCAATCAGGTTGCTCTTTTGCAGCTTTTGATGGAATAGCAGCGCGCACCCAAACGGAACGAGCAGCACATACACCGTCGTCAGGAACGCGTTTTTGCCCGCCGTCGTATATTGCAGGCCGGTGGTCTGCACGATGTACGCGCCAAAAAGCAGCAGGCCGACCAGCGCGCCGCGCGCCACGTCTCCGCGCGTCAGCTCTTTCAGGTGTCGGCGGAACAAAATGCCCGTAATCGCCGCCGCGATCAGGTAGCGCATGGCAATAATTGCGCCCGGAGGAAAGCTGTCCAGCGCGTTTTTGACCACCGCAAACGCGCAGCCCCAAATCAGAGCGGTCAGCAAAAGCAGGCTATCGGCCAGTATTTCGCGTTTTGTCATCTGTTTATACGTCCTTATTCTTGTTTTTTGCATAAGCATGCAAGTATATCCTATTGTAGCATAAACCCGTTCGGAAGAAAAGATCTTTACACCTCCTTTGTTTTGGTGTATCATGGGTATCAGCATACGAAGATATTCATTCCATCATTTTCATTGAGGAAGATCATCAAAAGGAGATACGATAATGGACGATAAGTTGATTCCGACTCTGGTTCTCCCCGGCGACGAAGAGGAAGCTCAGCAGGTCGCGGCCGAAGCCGAGGCGCCCGTGCAGGAGGCGGCTCAGCCCGTTCAGGCTGCCGTGCAGACCGCGCCCGTCGAAGAGGCTCAGCAGGCCCCTGCTCAGGAGGAAAAGAAGGATGAGCCGCTGACCCCTGTGGACGCGCAGGACGATTCCCTGAATTTTGACAACCTTTCTCCGGAAGAGCAGGCCGCCGTGCTGGCGTTTGTGGAGCGCATCGACATTCACAACAGCGAGACGGTGCTCAAGTACGGCAACGCCGCGCAGACGAAGATTTCCCAGTTCTCCGACAAGATTCTGGAGGACGTGAAGACCAAGGACACCGGCGCGATTTCCGATATGCTGACCAAGCTGGTCGCCGAGCTGAAAGGCTTTGATGTGGACGAAGGCAAGAAGGGCGGCCTGTTTGGGCTGTTCAAAAAGGCCGGAAACAACATCGCTCAGCTTCGCGCGAAGTACGACAAGGTCGAAGCGAACGTTGCGGAGATCATCGCCACGTTGCAGAATCATCAGAAACAGCTCATTTCCGACTGCAAGATGCTCGACGAGCTGTATGCCCAGAATGAGCAATACTATCATGAGCTGACGCTGTATATCATCGCGGGCGAACTCAAACTCAAGAAGCTGCGCGAAGAGGAGCTGCCGCCGCTGCTGGCGAAGGCTCAGCAGACCGCCGATCCGGCTGACGCGCAGATCGCCAACGATTTCAGCCAGCTTATCGAGCGGTTTGAAAAGCGCATCCACGATCTCAAGCTCACGCGTATGGTTTCCGTGCAGATGGGGCCGCAGATTCGCCTGATGCAGAACAACGACAACGTGTTGGCCGAGCGCATACAGTCCACCGTTGCGAACACGATTCCGCTCTGGAAGAGCCAAATGGTCATCGCGATGGGCATGCAGCACGCGGAGAGCGCGCTGAACGCGCAGAAGGCCGTTACGGATATGACCAACGAGCTGCTCCGCTCCAACGCCGAGCGCCTCAAAGTGGGCACGATCGAGACGGCGAAGGAAGCCGAACGCGGCGTGGTGGATATCGAGACCATCCGCACGGCGAATACCGCGCTCATCGATACCCTGAACGAAGTGCAGAAGATCCAGCGCGAGGGCGCTCAGAAGCGCGCCGCCGCTGCCATCGAGCTTGGCCGCCTGGAGAAGGAGCTGCGCGACAAGGTGCTGGAAATCAATCGTTAAGGATGCGTTGGGAATTTGTCCCAAATCCTATCAGAAACCTGAGGTTTCTGGACTTCCCGCTAAAGCCCATCATTCTGATGGGCTTTACTTATAATGAGCAATCCCCCAAGCCAAGCGGAGCGCGTTTTTTCCCCCAAAAAGCAGCATAATAGGCGAAACTTTCCGTGTCCGAAAGGAATCTTTTCCATGAATACCCGTTCTAAAAAGTATTTTCCCGTCAAACCTGCTCGCAGTTACGAAGAACAGCTCACCCGTCTCTCCGAAATCCATGATCTGACTATCGGCGATCCCGATCGGGCGAGGTACATCCTTTCTACCGTCAATTATTACCGCCTGACGACCTACGGCAAACATCTGCGCCGGGCGGACGATCCGGAAAAATTTCAGCCGGGCGTGACGCTGGAAACGCTTTTTGGCTTATACCAATTTGATATGAATCTGCGCCACCTGCTTCTGCCCGTGCTGGAGTTTTTTGAGGTGCAGCTGCGCGCCAAAATCGCCTATCAGCTGGCGATTACGTATGGTTCTCTGGGGTATATGGACGCCGAAAACTTTCGGGCGGTAACGCTGGCCAACGGTTCGTCCGTCCATAAAAATCTGATGGGCAAGTTCAAAAACGAGGTCAAGCGGCAGGGCGCGCTGCCCTTTGTGCGCCATCACAAAATCAAATACGGCGGCCAGTTCCCGATCTGGGCGGCGGTCGAGCTGTTTACATTCGGCATGCTGGCTTCATTGTTTGACATCATGAAGGAAAGCGATCAACGCGCTGTCAGCCGGGCTTACGATCTCTCGCCGGAGGCGCTGTCCGCACTGATGGCCGCGGCGGTGAATGTGCGCAACATCTGCGCGCATTACAATCGCCTGTATAATCAGCCGCTGGAGGAGCAGCCGATTCTGCCCAACCGCCTGCGCCTGTATGAAAGTAACCGCCTCTTTCCGCTGCTGCTGACGTTTGCACATACGCTGGGGCGGGAGCGCGTCTTTACGCGGCTGGTGACGGGCATTGCCTTGCTGGAGGAGGATTATCCGGAAGCGGATTTGGCCTGCTGCGGTTTTCCGGAAAACTGGCGGGAGATACTGGAAAACGAAATCAGCTAAAGAATACCCCTGCAAGGCCGCGGCTTTGCAGGGGTATTCAAAATTTCAGCTTACAGTTTCACCGTCGTAAAGGTTTCGTTCAATGCGGGCAGAATCTGATGGATTAAATCGCTTGTAGCAAAGCGCAGGCTGCTGGTGTTGATGCAGGGGTGGCAGGCGAAGACAGGCTCTTTCAGCACGTCTTCATCGATTAGCAGGCGCACGCGTTTGTCCTTGTCGTTCATCAACCCCAGCACGCTGACGCTGCCGGGCGTGATATCCAGCATATCCAGCATGAACTCCGGTTCGGCGAAGGAGAGACGCGCCGAACCAATCTGCTTGCTGAGCACGGCGGTTTTGAATTTCTTGTCGCCCGGCATCAGCAGCAGATAAAACTGCGTGCGCTGGGCATTGCGCAGAAACAGGTTTTTGCAGATGTGGGTGTCGAGCGTTTTATCCACCGATTCGCAGGCCTCCATCGTCATCAGCGCCGGATGATCCACGCGCTCGTAATCTATGCCCAGCCGATCCAGAAAATCGTAGACGCGGATTTCCTTGCCGAGCCGCCCCGACGCATCGGCAGGCCGGCCTTTTTCCAAAACATATTCGCTCATTGTTTATCCTCGATTCGCTTACTCAACTAAAAACATGCTTTTCATACAAAGTCGTTTCAGTCGCAGACCACTTCGCGGCCTGCTCTGAAACGATGTTTTTTGTTTGAGCGTTAGGGGAAACGATGGAGCCGGCTCCATACCCCGTTGGGGACATTGCCCCCGGACCCCTTCTTTGTTTCGCCTGGTTTGAACAAAGTCAAAAACCTCCCCAGGTTTGGGGAGGCTATGAAAGCGATTAGAACTCGGAAATGATCTCCGTCCAAATCTGGTCATAGAGTTTCGTATCGTCGCCCAGATACTTGAAGACCTGGCAGTGATCCAACGCTTCCTGCGGCGGGTTGTTGACCGGGGAGGCGTTGTATTCGTCCGCACCGATGATGTCGATTGCGGCGGTGTTCGGAATGGCGTAGCCGACGTAGTCATAGTTCATTGCAGCGATATCTCCGCGGCAGAGGAAGTCGATGAACTTCTCCGCGCCGGAGACGTTGCGGGCGTTCGCCGGGATGCAGATGGAATCATAGAAGATGTTGCTGCCTTCCGGCGGAATCATGTAGTCCAGCTCGTCGTTTTCGCTCATGCAGAAGGTCGCGTCGCCGCTCCAAACCAGCGCGACGGCGGCTTCGCCCGCGATCATCTTGTCCTTCACTTCGTCAACGACGTAGGCCAGCACCATCGGCTTCTGCTCGATGAGCAGGTTCTTCGCGTCTTCCAGATCGGCGGGATCGGTGGAATTCAGGTCGTGTCCCGTCATCACCAGCGCGATGGCCAGCGTGTCGCGCGGAGAGTTGAGCATCAGCATGTCCATCGTGTAGGTCGGGTCCATCAGCGTTTCCCAGCTGGTCGGCGCTTCTTCGACCATTTCCGTGTTGTAGAGAATGCCCATCGTGCCCCAGGTATACGGCACGGAGTATTCGCTCTGCGGGTCATAGCTTTCGTTCATGAAGCGCGGGTCGATGTTGGCAACGTTGGGGATGTTTTCCCAGTTGATTTTCTGAAGCAGGTTTTCCTGAATCATGCGCTCGATCATGTAGTCGCTGGGAATGATGACGTCGTAGCTCGAACCGCCCATCGCGATCTTGGCATACATGTCCTCGTTGGTCTCAAACGTCTCGTAGATGACCTTGATGCCCGTCTCCTGCTCAAACAGGTCGAGCACTTCCGGCTCAATGTAGTCGCCCCAGTTGTAGACGTTGATCGTTTCCTGAGCCGCCAGAGCAAAGAGCGGGCAGAGCGTCAGCGCGGCGGCGAGGAACAGCATGGCGAATTTCTTCATAAATGTTTTCTCCTTTTATTATTATATGATTTGGATTGAACAATAAGCGCGAAGCGAGGAAGGGGTCTGGGGACTTGTCCCCAGACGGGGTTTGGGGCAGTAGCCCCAAGCGTTTCTTAATACGGAATCTTCACTTCGTCGAGCTTCTTCTGGCTGCGGCCGTCCTTGCGGAAGTCGCGCAGATTGAGGCCGACGAGCAGCACGAAGACGCAGGCGAAGATGATCGTGGACAGCGCGTTGATCTTCGGGGAAATGCCGCGCTTGGCCATCGTGTAAATGGTGATGGACAGATTGCTCACGCCGGAACCGGTGGTGAAGAAGCTGACCACAAAGTCGTCGATGGACATCGTCAGCGCCATGATGAAGCCGGAGAATACGCCCGGCATGATGTCTGGCAGAATCACCTTGAAGAAGCCCTGCATCGGCGTCGCGCCCAGATCCTGCGCCGCTTCGGCGAGGTTCGGGTCAAGCTGGCGCAGCTTGGGCATCACGCTCAGGACCACATAGGGCACGCAGAACGCAATGTGCGAGAGCAGCAGAGTCAGGTAGCCGAGCTGAATGTTGACCATCGCGTAGAGCAGCATCAGCGAAACGCCGGTGACAACCTCCGAGTTGAGCATCGGCAGGTTGACAATGCTCAGCAGCGCCTTGCGCGGGCCGCGCTTCATCTGGTAAAGCGCAATCGCGCCGACCGTGCCGAGCAGGGTCGAAAAGACCGCCGCCAGCAGGCCGATGGAGAGCGTCGTGCCCAGCGCGGACATGATCGCCGCGTCGGAAAACAGCTCCTTGTACCAGCGCAGCGTGAAACCGCCCCAGTTCGCGCGGGATTTGCTGTCGTTGAAGGAATAGAGAATCAGCAAAAGAATCGGCGCATACAGAAACGCCATAATCAAAGCGATGTACGCCTTTCTGAGCTTTTTCATCAGAGAATGCGCACCTCCTTCTGCGGCTCTTCCTCTTTATCGATGCGCTGAAGACCGCCCATGAACGCCAGTACGACCACCATCACCAGCAGCGAGAGCGTCGAGCCGAAGTGCCAGTCGCTCGATTTGCCGAACTGGTTCTGGATGATGTCGCCGATGAGCGGTACCTTGCCGCCGCCCATCAGCTGGCTGATGACGAAGGTCGTGACTGCCGGAACAAACACCATCGTGATGCCTTCCAGCACGCCCGGCAGGGAGTAGGGCAGCGTCACCCGCAGAAAGCTCTGCACGGGGCTTGCGCCCAGGTCGGCGGCGGCTTCCAGCAGGCTGTGATCCGTCTTTTCGATGACGGTGTAAATCGGCATGATCATGAAGGAAAGATAGTTGTAGACCATGCCGAGCACAACCGCGTTTTCGTTGTAGAGGAAGATGATCTTTTTGCCCACGCCCATGCTCGTCAGCCAGCGGTCAAAGGCGGGAATCGCGTCGCGCAGCGAGGCGATCCAGCTGTTGAGAATGCCGGAGTTTTCCAGAATGGACATCCACGAATACGTGCGCAGCAGAAAATTCATCCACATCGGCAGGATGATGAGCATCAGCCACAGGCCGGGACGTTTGAAATCTCTGCCGCTCAAAATCAACGCAACGGGATAACCCAGCAGCAGGCAGAAAATCGTGGTGAACAGCGCGATTTTCAGCGAGCGCAGCAGCAGCTTGAGGTACGTCGGTTCCAGCATGCGCTTGAAGTTGGCGAGGGAGACGACCGTCTGCTTTTCCGGCCGCTCGGCGGTCAGCGTGCCATCCTCAAGTTGAAACATCGTCTGGCCGTCGATGCCTTCGACTTCGACGTAGGCCGGGGTTTCCTCAACCGTCACGCCGTACCAGACCACCATCACCAGCGGAACGGCGATAAACAGAATGGCCCACAGCACAAACGGCACGGCAAGCGCCTTGTTTTTCTTCATGGCTGCTCACCTCACGCCCGCGCGGCATGCCGCTTGAGGATGTCGGGGGAATAGTCGCTCTTGCGCATGACCTGAATGTCTTCCGGGGCGACGGTGAGCTTCACCTGCGTGCCGACCGGACGGGCGTGGGTGGAATGCACCAGCAGCACGTTGTCGCCCACGCGCACTTTCATTTCATAATGCACGCCCTTGAACAGCAGGGATTCCACAATGCCCTGCGGCACGTTCTTCGCCGGGTCGTCGATGGGCTTGAGCTTCACGTCCTCCGGACGCAGCACCACGTCCACCTCCGCGTTTTCGCCGAAGCCCGTGTCCACACACGCGAAGTCGCAGCCGAGGAAGCGGACGAGCCTGTCGCGCACCATCGTGCCGGCCATGATGTCGCTGTCGCCGATGAAATCCGCGACGAAAGCGGACTGCGGTTCGTTATAGATGTCCTCCGGCGTGCCGAGCTGGAGAATGTGCCCCGCGCTCATGACGGCCACGCGGTCGCTCATGGTCAGCGCCTCTTCCTGATCGTGGGTGACAAAGATGAAGGTGATGCCGCTTTCGCGCTGAATGCGCTTGAGTTCAAGCTGCATTTCGCGGCGGAGCTTGAGGTCGAGCGCGCCCAGCGGCTCATCCAGCAGCAGCACGTCCGGCTTGTTGATCAGCGCGCGGGCAATCGCCACGCGCTGCTGCTGGCCGCCGGACAGGCTGGAAATGCGTCGCTTTTCAAAGCCCGCCAGACCGACCAGCGCCAGCATGCGGCTGACCTCTTCGGCGGTTTTCTTTTTGTCTTCCTTGCGCAGATCCGGGCCGAAGGCGACGTTCTGCGCCACGTTCAGGTGTGGAAAGAGCGCGTAGCGCTGAAACACGGTGTTGATGGCGCGCTTGTAGGGCGGCAGGCCGATGATGTTTTTCCCTTTGTAGAGGATTTCGCCGCTGGTCGGCTTTTCAAAACCGCCGATGCAGCGCAGCAGCGTCGTTTTGCCGCAGCCGGACGGGCCGAGCAGCGTCACAAACTCGTTTTCCCCGATGTCGATGCTCACGCCTCCCAGCGCGGTGAAGCCGTCCTCAAAGACCACGCGAAGATCCCGAATGGAAAGAATCGCCTGATTATCCATGTTATCCTCCTGTTCACCCTTCCGGCCTTTCGGCCGCCTCCCCTTTTGAGGGGCGGCAGGTATGCTTGTTACATTGTTGTGCCCCAACCTCCCTTTTTAAGGAGAGGGGGGACCGCCGCAGCGGCGGAAGGGCGTTAGAAATTCGGCGGGGTGCAGACCCAGAGAACCGTTGCCGGGGTCTTGCCCGTGTTTTTCAAATCGTGCTGCTGGGATGGCTTAAAGGAAAAGCTGTCGCCCTTGCGCACGCGGTAATTTTTGCCGCCCAATTCCAGCGTCACCGCGCCGGAGAGCACATAGCCGAATTCCTCGCCCATGTGCGGCAGGTCGGTTTCGGTTTTCGCGCCGGGCTGAAGCGTAACCAGAATCGGCTCGATATCTTTTTTCTGCGCGTTTGGAATCAGCCAGTGGATGGTCACGCCGTCATCCTCTTTGATGAAGACGTCCTCCTTGCGGCAGACGGGATCGTCGCCCTGCTCGTCGGAGAAAAATTCGTGAAACGAGCTGCCCAGCGTGGTCAGAATGTCTTCCAGCGTAGAGAGAGACGGCGAGGTCTGATTGCTTTCCAGCTGGGAGATGAAGCCCTTGGAAAGCTCGCAGCGATCGGCCAGCTCCTTCTGCGTCAAATTGTTTTTCTGGCGGAGACTTCGCAGTTTGCCGCCGATGTTGATGCCCACAAAAACGCCTCCCGGTTTAGTCGTGCGTAACTTTCGGGTTAATATCGCGATGCAGATTAAAACACATTTCGCCCCTGGTGTCAAGCGTTTTGAAAAAACTTTTCGCTCAATTCTGCGTTTTGTTCGGTTTTTCGCGCCGGACGGGACGCGGATTTCACGTTTTTTCGTGCTATTCCTTGATTTTTGGGTTCCTGTTAAGTGAATCTGAAAGCTTGCTTTTCCTAAACTTTACGCCCGGTTCAGCGCCGCCGGATATTGACAGACGGGAGCGTTTCTTTTATGCTATTCACATCTTTCATCACGTTATTTTTAAGGAGGCGGCCTGATGCGTTCTCTTTCCATTCTGCTCTGCGGATACGGCTGGTTTGCCGGCATCCCGGAGGGCGAAACCAACAATGCCGAACGGATTGCCCGCGCGCTGGACGGCGAAATCCTGGTGCGCGGCGATGCGCGGGCCGTTGTGCACGGCATGACGATGCCCGTTTTGTGGAACGGCGCGTTTGAGCCTGTGCAGGCGGCGATTGACGAACTGAAACCCGATCTCGTGCTGGCGCTCGGCACGGACGCGCGCGCCAGCGCCATGCGCCCAGAACCCTTTGGCGTCAACTGGCGCAGGGGGCGCGACGCGGGCGGCAACCCGGAGGAAAACGCTCCGATTTTTGCGGGCGAGCCGGATTGGCTGCGCGGCGCGCTTCCTTATGAAGCGATGGCGCGCGCGATGCTCGCCGTCGGCGTGCCCGCGCAGATGGGCGCGCTGACTTCCGCGCCGGAAGGCGCGCCGCTGGCGATGCAGAGCACGACGGGGATGTATCTGTGCAACTACATGACGTATCGTCTCGCTAAACTGAGCCGCGAAACGGGTCTGCGCGCGGGCTTCATGCACGTGCCGACCCAGCCGCTTTACGCCTGCCGCCAGCGCGAAAGGATGCTGGCCGCCGCTGCGGACGATGAAGCGCGGGAGAAGCTGCTCGCCGCGCCGATTGCGGGCATGGAGCTGGAAACGATGATCCGGGGCACGCGGGCGGCGCTGGAAGCGTGTCTGGCATAACGACAGAAACTTTCATATACGGAGGAGCAGGCGATGGATTACCGCATTGAGCATGACACCATGGGCGAGGTTCGCGTTCCGGCGAACCACTATTGGGGCGCGCAGACCCAGCGCAGCCACGAAAACTTTCCCATCGGCACGGAGAGAATTCCGGAGAAAGTGATTTCCGCGTTTGCCGTGCTGAAAAAGGCGGCGGCGCTGGCCAACTGCAAGCTCGGCAACCTGGATGAGCGCCGCGCGAACGCGATTGCGGCGGCCTGCGACGAGATTCTGGCGGGCAGACTGGCGGACGAGTTCCCGCTTGTTGTCTGGCAGACGGGCAGCGGCACGCAGAGCAACATGAACGTCAACGAGGTTGTCGCCGCGCGCGCCAACGCGCTGCTGGGCGAAAAGCTCGTGCACCCCAACGACCACGTGAACAAATCCCAAAGCTCCAACGATACGTTTCCGACAGCGATGCACATTGCGGCGCTGATCGCGGCGGAGGATCATGTGCTTCCGGCGGCGGCTCAGCTTCGCGGCACGTTGGAGCGCCTGAGCGCCGAATACGCCGACGTGATCAAGGTGGGGCGGACGCATTTGCAGGACGCCACGCCCCTCACGCTGGGGCAGGAAATCAGCGGCTGGGCGGCTTCGCTGGAAAAGGATGAGCGGATGATCCGTCAGGCGCTGGACGGTGTGCGTGAGCTGGCGCTGGGCGGCACGGCGGTCGGCACGGGCCTGAACGCCCTGCCGGAGTTCGGTGAGGCCGTCGCGGCGGAAATATCGGCCCTGACCGGAAAAAAGTTTATCACCGCGCCCAATAAATTCCACGCGCTGACCAGCAAGGACGAGCTGGTCTATCTCCACGGCGCATTTAAAGCGCTGGCGGCGGACCTGATGAAGATCGCCAACGACGTGCGCCTGCTGGCCTCCGGCCCGCGGTGCGGCATTGGGGAATTGCTGATTCCGGAAAACGAGCCGGGCAGTTCCATCATGCCGGGCAAGGTGAACCCGACCCAGTGCGAGGCGATGACGATGGTCGCCGTGCAGGTGATGGCCAACGACGTGGCCGTGAGCATGGCCGCGTCTCAGGGGAATTTCGAGCTGAACGTGTTCATGCCCGTGTGCATCTATAATTTCCTGCAATCCGCGCGGCTTTTGGGCGACGTGATGTGTTCCTTCGACGAGCGCTGCGCGCGCGGCATCCGGCCCAACCGCGAAAAGATTCAGGAGTATCTGAATCAGTCGCTGATGCTCGTCACTGCGCTCAACCCACATATCGGCTATGAAAACGCGGCGAAGGTTGCCAAAACGGCGTTCCGCGAGCAGCTGACCCTGCGCGAGGCTGCGGTGAAGCTCGGCTTTTTGACCGGGGAAGAATTTGATCGGATCGTCCGCCCGGAAAAGATGGTTTCGCCGATTCAGAAGGATTGAGGAACGACATGGACATCCAAAAGCTGAAAACGGCGCTGCAAAAGGCGACGGCGCGCGGCCATGTGGCGCTCATCGGCCACGACGCGCCGGATGTGGATTCCGTGGTCAGCTGCGTGCTGATGGCGGCGCTGTGCGCGGCGTGGCAGATCCCCGCCGAAATCATCCTGCCGACGCGGGCGGACGAGCAGACGCGGCAGGTGATGCCGAAGTTTGGCGTTCATCCCGACGCGCTGATGAAGCCGACGCGCCCGGACGATCAGCTTGTGCTGCTGGATCACCATCAGGCGCTGCATGAGGGCGAAGTCTGCGCGTGCATCGACCATCACCCGACGGCGTATCCCCCGGAAGGGGATTTCGTCTGCATCGAGCCGGTTGGCGCGTGCGCGCTGCTGGTCATGCGGCTGATGGAAGCGGCGGGGATGGAACTGACGAAAGAGCAGCGGAAGCTGGTCGTGCTGGCAATGTATCTGGATACGATTGCGCTTCGCAGCAGCAAAATTTCCATCGACGAGCGCCGCTGGGCGCGCGAAGAGGCCGCGCGGCTGGGCATGGATGAAGCTTGGCTCATCCGCGAAGGCATGGATTTGGCGGACATGACTCTGCCGCCCGAAACGCTGGCGATGATGGGGCTGAAGCGGTATGATTTTGCGGGGCTGAGCGTTTGCTCGACCTATGTGCAGACGGACGCAATGACGCCGGCGGTTTTAGACGCGGTTTTGGGCGTTTTGCGTGCTGAAATCGTGCGAAAAGGCGTGCAGCGCTGGGTCTTTCTGGTGCATAATCCATGTTTGGAACGTACCGATCGATACGATCTTTTCCCCGGCGGCGGTATTCGGGCGACGCATTATGATTTTCTCGCTTCGCGCGGCAAGGTGATTATGCCCGACGTGGAGCGGCAGATGACGGAGGAACGGCATGGCGGATTGGCAGACCGCGCTTGAGACGGTCGCGGCGGCTTATGCGCGCGGCACGCTGGAAAAAGATGCGCGCACGATCAGCGAGGCGTATCGATTGAAGACGGGCGAGGGCAGGCGGCTTCTGACCCGGAAGAGCGAGGCGGCGGCTTATGCGCTTTCGCGCATGCCCGCGACGGTGGAAGCGGCGAAAGCGGCGCTGACCGAGGCGCTGGCGGCGACGGGACTCGCGCCCAAAACCCTGCTGGACTGCGGCGCGGGTACGGGCGCGGTGACGTTTGCGGCGGACGCGCTGCTGGGGCTGGAACGGGCGACGTGTCTGGAACGCGAGACCGCGATGCGCGCCGTCGGCCAGCAGCTGATGCGCGAAGCCGGAGGCGTACAGGCGGAGTGGGCCGCGTGCGATTTGACGGCGAAGGAGCCGCTTCCGCGCGCCGGGCTGGTGTGCGAGGGCTATATGCTCGGCGAGCTGGAAGCTTCTATGCGGCTGCATGTGGCCGGGAAACTCTGGGATGCGTGCGAACAGATGCTCGTGCTCATCGAGCCGGGCACGCCGCAGGGGTTCGACAATCTGCGCGCCGTTCGGGAAGCGCTGACCGGGCGGGGAGCATATGTCGCCGCGCCGTGTCCGGAAGGAAGCGCAGCCTGCCCGATGACGGGGGATAACTGGTGCCACTTTGCCGTCCGCGTGCAGCGGACGCGGCTGCATAAGGCGCTCAAGGGTGGCGACGCGCCGTATGAGGACGAAAAATTCACCTATCTGGTTCTGACGCGGGAAAAGCCGGAAAACCCATGCCGCGCAAGGCTGCTTCGCCACGCGCAGATCGGCCCCGGCCGCATTCTGCTCCCCGTCTGCGAGGCGGGCGAAGAGAAGACGATGACGGTCACAAAAAAAGACCCGCTTTGGAAGCGGGCCAGAAAAATCCGATGGGGAGAACGGGTTTAATCCTTGCTGTACAGGCCGAGACGGCGCAGCGGCTTGCGCAGAACGTTGAAGAAGATCGGCGCGACGATGAACGCAAACGCGGCGTTGAACAGGCTGCTCGTCGCCTTGGAAAGCATGGTCACCTGAATCGCGGCGGGATCGACGTCCGCGGTGGTGAAGCGCAGCTTGATGTAGGATTTGAGCAGGTAGAGCGCGGTATAGGTCAGCGCGCCGAGCACGCTGCCGACGATGATGCGGGCGTGATCCTTCTTTTCGAGGGTCTCTTTGCTTGCGGCCTTGTAGGCGATGAGACCCGTGACCAGCGCGATTGCACCCTTGTTGATGAAGGTGATGATAAACTCCATGCCGTAGCCGCCGATAATATCAAAGATGGCGTTGCCCACGCCCGCGGCGAAGAAACCGTAGGCCGGGCCGAGAATCAGGCCGCAGAGCACGCAGACCGCGTTGCCGATGTGAATGCGGGAAGCCGGAGTCGCGATGCTGATGAAGTTGGAAACACAGGCCAGCGCGGCCATCAGGCCGGCGGTGCAGAGCATGCGGGTATGCTGTTCGCGCGTCATATGAGCCATCATGAAAACCTCTCTTTTGTGGGCGGCGGGCGCTGAGGCGCGCCGCTCTTTTTGATGATGGACAGCATTATAGCACAATCTGGCATGAGGTAAAGAGCCAGATTGAAACTTTTTGACCATGCCAGTTTGACGCGGCGGGCGGTTGTGCCGCTTTGGGGATTATGATATAATATAAAACAAAATGTTTCACAGGGGGAACCGTATGAAAGAAAGCAGGCGCGCGCCGGTCGTATGCGGCGCGACGACGGCGGCTTTGTTTGCCGCGCTGGCGGCGTATATCCGCGTGAATTTGGCTTACGCAGGCACGTGGGGGCAGACGCTGGCACTCTCCGCGCTCTTTGCCCTGACCGCGGGCGGCGCGATGGCTGCGTATGCCGCGCTGGAAAAGCCAGACGGGCGGACGCTGGCGCTGGTCGGCGGTGTGATGGCGCTGACGATGGCCGCGCGGGTGAGCATGCTGGATTATATTTCTTCGGATTATCAATCCTTTCTGGTGCTCTGGCTGGACGCGTTCCGCAAGGGCGGTTTTGCCACGCTGGGCGAAAACGTCGGCGATTATAATCTGATTTACCAATACATTTTGCTGCTGATTTCCAAAGCGCCGCTCAAGGATCTGTATCTCATCAAGCTGTTTTCGGTGATCTTTGACTATGCGCTGGCGCTGTCCATGGCGCGCGCGGCAGGCCTTTTCGCTGGCGAAAAGGCGAAAGTGCCGACGCTGCTCATCGTGCTGACCCTGCCGACGGTGCTCATCAACGGCGCGTGCTGGGGGCAGTGCGACGCGGTGTATGTGTTTTTCATCGTCATGAGCCTGTGCGACATGAAGACGCGTAAACCCGTGCGCGCGGCGGCGATGCTGGCGATTGCCTTTGCCTTTAAACTGCAAACGATCTTTTTCTTCCCGATTGTGCTGCTGGGGCTGATTCACGGGGAATATAAACCCAAACATGCGCTCGTCTTTGCGCTGGCTTATCTGGCTACGACCGTTCCGGCGCTGATTGCGGGGCGCTCTCTGGGGGACGCGCTGGGCGTTTATGTCAATCAGTCCGTCGGGCAGTATTACGACAGGCTGACCTATAACGCGCCGAACCTGTATACCTTTTTCCCGATGCTGGTGTTCGCCAACACGCAGGAATACACGTGGATGCGCTATATCGCGGGCGTGGACGGCAAGTCGCCGAATGCGTATCTGCGCGACGACCTCATGCGCATGATGCAGGATGCGACGCTTTATGCCTGCGTCGCGCTGGTGCTCATCGTCGTGATTTACTGGCTGATGCACGCCAAAGAGGTTACGCCGGAAATGACGCTGGATATGGCGCTGTTTTTCGCGATCTTCCTGCCGTTTGTGATGCCCAAAATTCATGAGCGGTACTTCTTCATGGCGGATATGCTTTCGATCCTCTACGCAGCGCGGCGCGGCGACAGGCGTTTTGTGCCGCTGCTGGTGATCGGCGCGTCGCTGATGAGCTATATGCCGATTCTGACCCGGCAGAGGCCGGTGGACGAGCGCATTCTCGGATTGATGATGCTGGGGGCGCTGATTGCCGTTTCGCGCGATCTGCTGAGCGCCATGCGTCAAAATCGCAGAACCCTGGCAAAAGGAGGCGAGACGGCGTGAAAAGAATCATGAATCTTGCAGACCGCCATGCGCGCGCCCTGGGGCTGCTGCTGGCGGCGGTTCTGGCGGCGCTGACGGCTGTTTTGAACGTGAGCAGGGGGCCGCTGAGCAACCTCAACGATATCGGCGGCTGGACGAACCGCATGGCGTTCATCGCGCTGGCGGCGGCGGCGCATGCGGCGGTGCTGGCGATGCAGGCGCTTTTAAACCGGAAGGGATTCGGGCGTCTGGCGCTGAGACAGGTGCTGACGACGCTCGGCTTTCTGCTGCTGACGCTCCCCATCAATCAGAAAACGCTGCTCTTTACGGAACAGGTTCTGCCGCTTGTGCGGAAAATGGACGCGATGGGGCTGGCCGCCGCGAATGAATCGGCGCTGAATCTCTCCGCCCCGGCGCTGACGCTGCTTTATGCGGTGACGCGCGGCCCGATTTATGACATGTATTCGATCAAGCTGCTGTGCGTGGTCTGCAATCTGGGGCTGGCGATTTTGGCGGCGCACGCGGCGGACAGGCGAAACTGGGGCGTTCGCGCCGAAGTGCTGCTGACACTGTGCCTGATTCTGCCTCAGGGGTTTCTGGCGGTTGGCTGCGCGGGACAAATGGATATCGTTTCGGCGTTTCTGCTGTGCGCCGCGCTGACGCTGCTGGATGGAGAAGGCCATCCGCTTGCCGCTATGCTGTTTTACGGCGCGGCAGCCGCGATGAGCGGCGCGGCGCTTTACGCGCTTCCCCTCGTCGGGCTGATGGGAAAAAAATGCGGCGTAAAACTGCGCCACGCCGGGGCGGCGGCGGGCGTGGCCGCCGCGCTCTGCCTGCCCGCACTGCTGGGCGGCATGACGGCCGGAAACGTGTTCGCGAGTTTGTTCAAGGCGGTCTTTGCGCTGCCGGAATATGCGGCGGGCGTGCCGAATTTTGAGAGCGTCATCCCGCGCGCGGCCATGGAGGAAATGCCGCAGTATGGTCTGCTCAGGCAGATCCCGGCGCTCGATCCCCAGACCAACGCTTCTCCGTTCTATACGCAGACCCATTTTGAAATCATGACGCGCGGCATGACAATCGCGGCGCTGGCGATGTTTGTCAGCCTGTGTGCGGCTTTGAGACGGGACGAAAAAGTGTCCGGCTTGCGAAAGGCGCTTTCGCTTGCGCTGGGCGCCATGCTGGTCTGTCCGGGCGCGGGCATGGGCATGTGGATGCCGCTGTGCATGCTTTGCCTGGCGGCGATTCTCCGCGAGCCGGAAACGCGCCTGCCCGCGTGCATGGTGCTCTTCGCGACGGCGGGCGGCTGCTGCTATCCCGTGACGGGCGAGGCGCCGCTGGCTCCGGTCTATGCGTTTGCGATTTGCGCGGCGGCGCTGTTCATGCTGCTGGGCGTGATTCCCGGCGCGAAAAAAAGAGAGGTGAGCGACCATGCAGGATGAAAAACGGATTCGCCTGCGCGTGGTCAGCGTGATGACCGAGCCGGACGGAACGCGCCACGAAAATCAATCCGTCCATCGCGGCACGCTGCGCGCGGCTGCGGAAGGGCCTGAAATCGTCTATGAGCAGGTGGACGAGGGTGTTCGCGCGCGTATCAGCCTGACGCGGACGGCGGACGGCGTACAGATGCGCCGCATGGGCGAGATGACCGGCGCGCTGCATTTTCAGCCCGGAAGGAAAACGCCCGGCCTGTACGGCACGGCTTACGGCGATATTCCCGTGGCGGTCTATACCCGCGAGGTGCTGGTCGAGGAGAGCGAAAAAGGCGGCGAAATGCGGCTGGATTACGATGTGTTTGTCGGCGGCGAACGCACGGCGGCCACGGTGATGACCCTCACATGGCGGCTGTAAATGCGGTTCGCTCAAAAGCCAGAGACGCGGTTTTCGCGGCGGGCGGGCGCGGCTTTGTCCGCTTTCTGCCAGACGGAGAAGAGGCGCTGCTGGTCAGCGATGCGCCAAGGCGATGCCAAAACCCGTCCGCGCTGCTCTGCGCATGCGGTGCAGCGGGATTCGGGGCCGAGGAGCGGGACGGTTTGCTGCTGCTCACGCCGACGGAGGAAACGCTGCGGAGCCTGAATCTGCCGCGCGCTATCGACGTGGACTGGTCCTCGGCCGACGCGCCCCTTGCGGCCTTTGCGGCGCGGCTGATGCACCGCGGGGATCGGCCGCTGACGGAAAACGGCCTGCGCTTTGCCGTGGAAACGCTTCGCCTGCTCTGGCAGGATGACGCGCATCTGCGCTGCGGACTGCCGGCTTTGCGCGCGCGGGCGGCCGCCTGCCTGCGGATTCACGACGACAGCGGTTTTTTCCTTGCCGGGGCGCTGCTGGCCGAACGATGTCAAAAGCAAACGAATGGAATTGAATTGCGGGCATAACCCGAAAAAGGAGGTTGCAGCCATGAAACTGGAATGGATTGGACACGCGTGCTTTCGGATGACTGCCGAAGATGGGACGGTGATCGTGATCGACCCGTATGACGACAGCGTGGGGATTCGCGTGCCGAAGCTGGCCGCCGAGCTGGTGACGATGAGCCACGATCATCACGACCACAACAATCTGGCGATGATTGCCGGTCGGCCGCAGGTGGCGCGCGGCGAAGAAACGGTGCAGATTCACGGCGTTGCGACGCGGGCCGTCGGCTCTTATCACGATGACCGGGGCGGCGCACTGCGCGGACGGAACAACGTGCGCATTTTCCGGATCGATGCGCTCAAGGTCGTTCACATGGGCGACCAGGGATGTATGCCTGACGAAACTGTGATGCAGGCGATTTTGGATGCGGATGTCATGATGATTCCCGTCGGCGGGTTTTACACCATCGACGCGAAGGGCGCGAAAGCCATCATCGAGCAGGCGCGCCCGAAGTGCGTGATCCCGATGCACTACAAGACGGCGCACTGCACCTATCCCATCGCGGGAGTCGAACCGTTCCTGGGGGCGATGGGCGCGGAGAACGTGAAGCCTGTTCGGGAGCTGGAGGTCAGGCCGGGAAATGTGCCCGAAGGCGTTGTGGTGATGGAAGCGCTGGAGGAATGGGCGTGATTTCTTGAAGAAGTGTGGAAATGGAAGAAAGAACTGCGTTTTGTTTGCCTTATGGATATATATGCTTTTGTGTGCAACTGCAAAGGCAGATAAGGCAAATTATGTTGTTACAAGCGCGGATTCTGTCTATCATGCAGAACACTTGAAACGACACATTGGGGAAGAAGACTGCATTTGCACGGGTACATACGTTAAAATTCGATTAAGCGCAGGAGCGGATGCGAAGGTTGTAGGGCATTTGGAACAGGCGGATCGTTTTTTGATGATGGATGTGGAAGGCAAGTATGCCCAAATCCAAATTGTGGAAGCCAGTTCATCCAGTCCGGATTCCCATAATGGGTTAGAAGGGTGGGTTAATTCGGATTACATTCAGTGTGCTTGTGACGAACAAGCTTATTATGCGACTGAAGATAAGCAGGAAGACGGACGGATTGTAACTTTACAATCTAATGCGGCGATAGCTCAAACAGAAGAACCGATTGGGTTAGATGGTTTGGAAAACGATTCAGAGATCGTTCAACAAAGGAATGAGACAGATTCGAGCCTAAATATATTTAAACAGGATAAAGTCTCAATTCAAATACCGAAGAGAAAAGCGGAAGTTTGGCTCGCGGGAATAGGAATCATCTTTGCACTGATTGTGGCGGGTGTATTGGTAGAGCGACGACGTTTGTTTGCTGTGCGAGTAGAAAAGAGAAGCAAGCGCTTAAAAGCACTTCGGGAGATCAATTCTCGATATCAATTTGATCAGAAAATTGAAGAACAGTATGAACACTGGGTTTATTTAAAAACAAAACAGCAATACGATCAATTTAGTTTTGAACGGTATATGCGCGGAATGATGGAAACGAACTTTGAAAACCATGAAAAGCTGATTCGGCAGATTCAGTATAACCGAAAACAGATGCAGCGGTATCAAAGCGAATTAAGTGCATTGCCGGATTATATGAGTGCTCAGGATGCGCGCAGAAATAAAGTCCCGTATTCATTTTGCAAACGAGTTGAAAGAAAGCTATCCGAAAATGAACTGAAAAATGCAGTTGTGTCTCCAAGTTTTTTGTGCATTGCATGTTATACAAGCCCGCAGGGAAGGAATGCTTATCAAAAGGAATCAAGATATACATATAAACAGTTTTTTGACCTATACAACGCAACAAGGCAGGAAATGATGTGGAGGCAAACGCGACAGGGAAATGCGGAATATGAGCGGAGCAAAATGAACAGCTCTATTCGATATGATATTCTGAAAAGAGATCATTTCCGATGCGTTATTTGCGGACGGTCTGCTGAGGATGGCGTAAAATTGCATGTAGATCATATTATTCCAGTGTCGAAAGGTGGAAAAACGGAATATTCAAACCTGAGAACGCTGTGCGATACATGTAATTTCGGTAAACGGGATAAATACGATATAAACGGTTGGAACTGAAAAATGGTTTCTGGTAAAGGTTGGCTGGTGGTTTCTGTAATATAATAAATGAGCTGATGCAGCATTTTAACTGCATCAGCTTTTTGATTGAAAAAATTCAGCAATACATCTCCATCGGATACGTCAGATACTGAACCGGGTCGAGCTGGTCGGCGGTGACATAACCGGCCGGGGCGCTCAGAAGGCTGGGCAGGCGGTTGACGACCGTCGCACAGGTGTGTTCGACCGTGGCAGGTTTCACGACATGAAACTCGGTATCCGGTTCGCCGGAAATCTTCCAATCGCACAGATCGCCGTCCTCCGGGCCGTAGACCTTGCCGATAGTTTCCTCCTCGATGGTGATGCCCTGCATGGTTTCAATCGTGACGACGGCGCTCATGCCGATACAGCGCCCGGCTTTGATGACCCGGCCGAGGGTGGAGGACTCAATATCGCGGTCGATGATGCACGGCACGTTCTTCTGCGCGATGGATTTGATCGTCAGGCCGAGCTTGTTGCAGATGGCTTCGCTGGCGTTCCATGCGTAGGATGGCTCGAAGGTTTCCGGATGCGCGATCTGCTGCTCAAACTCCTCCGGGGTTAAGCCGCATCCATGCGCTTTAGCCAGCGCAAGGCCGTATTCATCGACGTTATAGCTGTAAGCGCCCTTGATCTTGGCGATCCTGTGACAGCCGCCCGCGATGAGCGCGACTGCGTTAATCCAGAAAATATCCTGCATGCCGCTGCCGGTGATGGTGCAGCCCGTCTCTTTGGCGAGCGCGTCGAGCCGGTTGATCTGCGCGGCGGAGGTCGTCCACGGATAGATGGCCTCTTCGCAGGTGGTGATGACGTTGACGCCGCGGCTCACACACTTTTCCACGTGATCATAGATGTCGCCGATGAAGCTGAACAGGGTGACGATGGCGACATCCGCGTCGCACTCGTCGAGCACCTTGTCCGCGTCGTTGCTGATAATCACGCCCGTCCGGATGCCCAATTCCGCGAAATCGCCGACGTCCATACCGACAACAGCCGGATTTACGTCGATTGCGCCGACGATCTGTGCGCCGTGCTCGTGCAGATAGCGCAGAATGTATTTGCTCATCTTGCCGCAGCCATACTGAACGACTTTGATTTTTTCCATATAAAAATCCTCCTTCAACGCGTCGTCTTGCAGCCATTAGGATGGTTCCAACGCGGAAGGAGGAAACTGGCATGTTTTGGTAAAATCAGCCGATCACGGTGCAATACCGATGGGTATCCACATGGATATCGGGGTGGGTGGTGATATAATCGATCATCGCGTCGGCCACGTCGGTGAGCACCTCGCGGGCGACTTTCTGCCTGGGCAGCATATCGTAGCCGCCCGTGCCGCAGAAGCGGTAGCTGTTGATGCAGACGGTGACGGGTTCGTCTTCGCCCAGCTCGTGCCCCTCAAAGACGATGGAAGTCACGCGCTGGCCGACAGGCTTGCGCACGTCGATGGTGTAATCCATGCCGGAGAAGAAATCGTAATTGTAATGCTGCACCTTTGGAAGGAGGAATTCGCCGGAGATGCAGACGCTGCCGTTTTCGTCGTGGTCAAAATACGCGGCGGAACGCTCGATGTACTGCTTGAGCGCGGGGCGGGTCATTTCCAGCACGACGAGGGTATTGGTGTAGATGTAGGTAGAAACCACGTCGCGGATGGTGACTTCGGTCGGCAGGCCTTTGAACTCGTTGGGCAGGGCGCTGGAAGCGATCTGCGCGCCGGAGGCTTCGAGCTGCACGGTATTGATGAAATTCGCGAGACAGCTTCCGTTTACCGCGGCTTTCAGGTGATCCTCGCTCGCCAGCGGCAGGTCGAGGTGACCGGCCGGGGTGTCGAGCCACGTCTGCACGCGCTTTTCCAGCGGCATGAGCAGATTGTAGGCGCTTTCCAGCGGCCTGCCGTCGGCGGGGATGATGCGGCTCTCAAAGCGCTTGCTGCCGTCGTCCTCCACGGTGACGGTGACGCCGCAGCAATGCGGCGCGCGATAGGTGGGCTGCACGGCGAAGCTGTTGCCAAAATGAACGCCGTCCACGCGCATGTGCTGATGCCCCGTGAGCACGAGGTCAAAGTCCAGCTCGCGGCACATCCGGCAGGCTTGATTCTCGGCGCTGGCGGTCAGCGGCTTTCCGGTTTCCAGATCGCATTCAAATCCGCCGTGATAGATCAGCACGGTGAGATCGCACAGCGGCTTCACGGCTTCCAGCGCGGCTTTGGCGGCGGGCACAGGTTCTTCGATGACGAGCTGCTCGACCGTTTTGGGGTTCTCCCAGCGGCGAACGAAGTGCGTACATACGCCGACCAGACCGACGCGCAGGCCGTTTTCCAGCTGATGCACGGCGTAAGGCGCGATGGGCAGGCGGCCTTCTTTGTCGCGGATGTTGGCGCAGAGGCAGAGCGCGTCGAGGTTGGTCAGATAATCCAGCAGCGCATCCACGCCGTAGTTGAAATCGTGGTTGCCCAGCGTCACGAACTGATAGCCAGCCAGATTCATCATTGCGGCGATGGGGTGCGTGCCGTAGGTATCTTCAGTCAGACAGGCGGCCTTCTCTTCCGGCGACAGGCGCTGATACAGGTTGGTCAGCGGAGAACCCTGAATGGTGTCGCCGCCGTCGATGATGAGCGTGTTGCCGTCATGCGGATATTCGCTTGCCAGCTTCATCAGTCCCATCGGGCGATCTTGCATGTCGGCGTAGCTGGTGGGATAAAGATAGCCATGGGTGTCGGAGGTGTAGCGGATGGTGAGGGTTTTGGACATATGAACTCCTTCCGTAAAGGCGTTTGAAACCAAAAGGCTCCCTCCGAGAGGGAGCTGTCGCGAAGCGACTGAAAAGGCAGACAGCCTGCCTTTGGCCGCGTGTGCCGACGGCCGAATCAAAGCGAAGCCGTGGCGGAGGCAAGGCCGGGCTTAGCCCGGTTACTGTCCGCGGGCAAGCTTGCCGCGAATTTTGGTCGAGGCAAACTCGATGACCAGCATCAGCACGATCATCGCAAGGATGAACGAGCCGACCATCGTCCAGCGGCGAGAGTTGATGCACTGAATCAGCGCCGCGCCGATGCCGCCCGCGCCGACGATGCCCAGCGTGGTCGCGTCCTTGATGTTGATATCAAAGCGATAGATCACGGTGGAGATGATGTTCGGCGTGAGCTGGGGGATGATGCCATAACGAATTTTCTGGAAAGCGGTGCAGCCCGCCGCATCCAACGATTCAAGGATGCTCGTATCCAGATCGGCGATGGCGGTGATATACATCTTGGAAATCATGCCGATGGAGCAGATGCTCTGCGTAATCACGCCGCAGAACGCGCCCGGTCCGGTCACGCGAATCCAAATCAGCGCCCAGACGATGGAGGGCAGCGTGCGGATGAGCAGAATCAGCGCGTTGAAGATGAACGCGACGGGCTTGGGCATGATCTTCGGGCTGGCCAGAAAGCTGATGGGCAGGGCCAGAATGCCGCCGACCACTGTGCCGAGGATGGCGATGCAGACCGTTTCCATCAGCAGATACGGCACGCCGTCGGTCGAGGTGGAAAACAGGAGGTTCATATCCGGCTTGACCAGACCCCAGAAAATGCCCTTGGCGACTTCCGTGCCCTTGGCCGCAAAGCCTTTGAAGGTTACGCTGGAGGCAGACCAGCTCAGCAGCAGCGCCATGATGAACACGATGAGCGTGTAAAGCCACCATTTGCGCGGGCGGGATTCGTACTTTTCAAGGATGTTGTTTGAATACTGCATGATATCCCTCCCTTAGCTGAGCTTGCTGCGCAGGAACTGGCTCAGGTTTTCGATGATGAGCACGGCGACGAACAGCGTCAGCAGCACCGTGCCCAAACCGTTGTAATCGCGCCAGCCGATGCGCTCGTCGATCAGAATGCCGAGGCCGCCCGCGCCGACGTAACCGAGGATCGAAGCGGCGCGCACGTTCATTTCAAAGCTGTACAGGCAGTGAGAGAGATACGTCGGCAGAACCTGCGGGAATACGGCGCTCCAAAATGCGCGGAATTTGTCCGCGCCTGCGGATTCCAGCGCCTCAAACGGGCCCATGTTGATGGTCTCGATGGATTCATAGAGCATCTTCGTCACCACGCCGAAGGTGAAAATGACGATGGCGACCGTACCGGCAAACGTGCCCAGACCGAACACCAGCGCGCAGATGCTCGCGATGACCAGCGTCGGCAGCGTGCGCACGATGTTGAGAATGAAGCGCAGAACGGACAGGGAGACCTTGTTGCGGTTGATGTTGGCGGAAGCCGCGACCGCATAGGGAAGCGCCAGCAGGCAGCCGATGACGCTGCCCATGATGCTCATCTTGATGGTATCCAGCAGCGGGGTGACGACCTTGCTGAAGAAGGACGGATCGGGCTGGAAAATCTGAGAGAGAATCTTGGTCAGCTGGTTGGCGCGCTTGACGATGATGGCGAGGTTGAAGCCCGTGACCTTGACGGAGATCGCCAGTGCGGCAATCACCAGCAGCGCGATCAGCGGCGTGCGGGAACGCGGGCGGGTGACAGTATGGCCGTTTTCAAGCGTGATGACTTCGGGCTTGAAGATGCGGTCAAACAGCGGCGTTTTCGCACCGGAAGCGGCGGTTTTCTTCATAAACGCGCCCTCCTCAGTTGCCGCCGGCCTGCGGCACGGCGGAGCCGTTGTAAATACTGTCCAGAATCTCCTGTGTGACCTCGCTGGCCGGGCCGTCGTAGACGATTTCGCCCGCGCGGATGCCGACCACGCGCTGCGCGTAGCCCAGCGCCAGATCGACGTGATGGATATTGATGAGGATGGTGATGTTCATTTCCTCGTTGATGCGCTTGAAATCGGCCATGACCTGATGGGCGGTCACCGGGTCAAGCGCGGCGACAGGCTCGTCGGCGAGGATGATGGAGGGATTCTGGTTGAGCGTGCGGGCAAGCGCGACGCGCTGCTGCTGGCCGCCGGAGAGCTGGTCGCAGCGGATATACGCCTTATCCAGAATGCCAACCTTATCCAGCGCGGCGAGGGCGGCGAGCTTCTGTTCCTTGGTGAACATGCCGAAGAGCACGCGGAAGAAGCCCATATCCGGCACCATGGAGGTCAGAACGTTTTTGAGCGCAGTCGCACGGGTGACGAGGTTGAAGGACTGGAAGATCATGCCGATTTTGCGGCGGAACTTGCGCAGCGCCTTGCCGGAGAGCTTGGAAACGTCGGTGCCGTCCACGGTCAATTCGCCTTCCGTGATATCGATCATGCGGTTGATGGTGCGGATCAGCGTGGATTTGCCCGCGCCGGACAGACCGATGATGGCGACAAATTCGCCCTGCTCAAACTTGAGGTTGACGTCCTTGAGGCCCTTGACGCCGTTGGGGTATGTTTTGGAAACATGCTTGAACTCGATCAAAAGGGGACACTTCCTTTTTGCAAAAATGAGGATTCAAACTATTTTCAGTTAAGTGTGGCTTTTTAAACTCCTTCCGTCTGCCTGTTTCCGCCACAGGCGGCAGCAGATTCGCTGTCCCTCGAAGAGGGAGGCTCTTTGTATAAACTCGCCGACAGGATAAAATGTCTTTATGAAACGGGAGACGTATCCTTAACGTGACGGCTCCCTCTTTGAGGGAGCTGTCAGCGAAGCTGACTGAAGGAGTTTAAAAAAGGCGGCTTCCACAGGGAAGCCGCCCGTTGTGGGTGCGAAATTACTGCGCAACCTTGAGCGCGGCGCGAGCGCCGTCGTAATCAGCGTCGGTCGCAACGGCATAGCCGGTGTGGCTGTACACGCTGAAGATCTCCTGGCCTTCCGGCGTGTTGATGACGTTGATGAGCGCCTGCTGCATCGCGGCGATGAACTCCGGATTGTAAACGTCCGCGTTCGCCTTGGTGATGGAAACGGTGTCGTTGTAGATGCCCGGCGTCACGCCGATGACATTCAGCTCGTTCCAGATGGAATCGGTGCGGCCCATGCCGGCCTTGCCGGTTTCGTCGGACTGACCGGTGGGCAGAGTCCAAGCGGCCTCGTAATCGTTGCGGCCGTCGGCATAGCAGACGATGATGTCAACCGCCTCGGCGGCAGCCTGAGCGAACGCGTCGCCGTAGCCGGCCAGGGTGATGACGTTCGGCAGATCGGTGATCTTCTTCTCGTAGTGATCCTGGAGCCACAGGGTCGGGTAGATGTAACCGGCGGAAGAGGAATTCTTCAGCACGGCCCAGTTGGCCTTGGAGAGATCATCCCACGTGAGCGCTTCGCCCGCGTTGACCTTGGCGGCCAGCTCCTTGCCGTAAGCGGAAGGCGTGGCGTAGATCAGGGAGCGGTAGAAGGTGACCTGCGGGCCGTTCTTCAGGGTCTTGTTGGCCTCGCCGTTCCAGGTGGTCGGGTCCTCACTGTCGTTGGACAGGCCGGCGCGGGTAGCCGTCAGAATGACGTCCACGTCGTCGCTGAACAGCGCATAGGTGCCGCCCGGCAGCCAGCCCAGATCAACGGTGCCGGCGGCCATGGCCTCGCCGGTCGCCTCGTAGTTGGTGCCGACGGTGATGTTGATGTCCTTCACGTCATAACCCTGCTCCAGCAGCGCGGCCTTGAGCAGCTCCGGCAGGTTCTTGGTGCCGGTGATGATGACGTCAGCGTCCTTGGAGGGGACGAACTGGAGTTCAAGAGTCCGGTCGATGGAAACAGTGTCGGCCAGAGCGGAGATGGCGAAAACGCACATCAGCACGGCCAGGGCAAGGGTCAGGAGCTTTTTCATAGCTAAATCCTCCTTGATGTTTCGCGCGGTTCTTTGGTTGACACATACAGTATATCACAGGTGCTCAAATGAAAAAAGAGGAAAAACAGCAAAAGTTCGGCTTTTTGACGGATTGTAAAAATCGGGTGAAACAAATCATGCAACATGTGAAAAACAATTCAAAAAAACCGCACGGAAAGGAAAAGCGGGCCCGCGCGGTTGATGTTTACGGGGAAAGAAGATATAATAAAAATCCAGAAAAAAACCGGATGGCTTCATCCGTGAATTTGAAAACGATGAAGCCTGCGGGCGTGTTGAGCGCCGTCCGCAGCGGATAAAAAAGGAAACGGGATAGATGAAAAGAGAAAATGACCTCGGCCGCGACGACGTTGGCGCGCTGGTTTGGCGCACGGCGCTGCCGAGCATGCTGGCGCAGTTTGTGAGCGTGCTGTACAGCATTGTGGACAGAATGTACATCGGCCACATCGCGGGCGCGGGTGAAACGGCGCTGGCGGGCGTGGGCGTCTGCGGGCCGGTGGTGACCATGGTCGGCTCGGCGGCGGTGTGGATATCGTGGGGCGCGTCCCCGCTGATGGGTATCCGCATGGGTGAAGGCAGGCCGGAGGAGGCAAAGCGCATTCTGCGGACGGGCTTTGTCATGCTGCTGGCGTTTTCGCTGGCGATGATGGCGATGGTCATCCCGCTGCGCGAACCCATGCTGCGATTTTTCGGCGCGAGCGACGCGACGTATCCCTACGCCGACGCCTATTTCACCACGTATTTGATGGGCACGGTGTTTGCCCTGCTGGCGACGGGGCTGAACCAGATGATTATTGCGCAGGGCTTTGCGGCGCAGGCCATGCGGCTGGTGGTGCTCGGCGCGGCGCTGAACATTGCGCTCGATCCGGTGTTCATCTTTGCGCTGAACATGGGCGTTCGCGGCGCGGCGCTGGCGACCGTGCTCTCCCAACTGGCGAGCGCGGCGGGCGCGATGCTTTTCCTCTGCGGCAGGCGGGCGGCGGTGAAGCTGGAACGCGGCGGCCTGAGTATGGCGGCGGCGAAAAAAATACTGGCGCTGGGATTCACGCCCTTTGCCATCATCGCCATCGACAATGTGATGGTGATTGCGATGAACGCGGTTTTGCAGCGTTACGGCGGCGCACAGATGGGCGACAGGCTGGTCACCTGCGCGGTCATCGCTCAGAGTTTCATGCTGGTGATGACCATGCCGCTGGGCGGCATTTCCGGCGGCACGCAGTCGATTCTTTCTTATAATTACGGTGCGCGGCAGTTTGACCGCGTGCGGGCGGCGCAGAAAAAGATTCTCGCGCTGTGCATGGGCTTCACAGCGATCATGTTTGTGCTGGCGCGCGTGGCCGGGCCGCTGTTCGTGCGGCTGTTTACGCAGGACGACGAGGTGGCCGCGCTTTCCGTCTGGGCGATCCGCGTGTGTACGCTGGCGGCGGTTCCGCTGGGCGCGCAGTATGAAATCGTGGACGGGTTCACGGCGCTGGGACAGGTGAAAATTTCGTTTCCGCTGTCCTTTTTCCGAAAAGGCGTGTATTTCGCCGCGCTGTTTATTCTGCCCGCATGCTTCGGCGCGAGGGCGGCGTTTTATGCCGAACCGGTCAGCGATATTGTCGGCCCGCTGGTGTCGGCGATTGTGTATAAGCTCTGCATCGGGCATGTGCTCAGCGATGAACACGCCCGCATATGACGAACCATCAAGGAGGAAAAACGATGAATATTCCCGCTTTTTTGACGAAAAAGCTCACAGCGCAGGTCGGCGAAGAGACGGCCCGGCGCATTTTTGCGGGTTTTGAGGCGAAACGAAAGACAACCCTGCGCGTGAATCGCCTCAAAGCTGAACCGATGCAGATTCTCAAAGCGTTGGCGGACGCGGGCCTTTCGGCGCAGCGCGTGCCGTGGAGCGGGGACGCGCTGATTCTGGATCATGCCGACGAGGGCGCCGTGGCCGCCCTGCCGATGTTTGAAAGCGGCGAAATCTATATGCAGAGCCTGTCGTCGATGATTCCACCACTCGTGCTGGGCGCGCAGCCGGAGGAAAATATTCTGGATATGGCGGCCGCGCCGGGCGGCAAGACGACGCAGATCGCCGCGCTGACGGGCGGGCGCGCGATGATTACCGCGTGCGAGCGCAACAAGATGCGCGCCGGGCGGCTCGAATACAACGTGAAAAAGCAGGGAGCAAACCGCGTCACCGTGATGAACATGGACGCGCGCCAGCTCGACGATCTGTTTGCCTTTGACCGCGTGCTGCTCGACGCGCCTTGCAGCGGGAGCGGCACAGTGACGGAAGGCTCGCGCGGGCAGTTCAGCCGGGAATATCTCGACCGCACGGTGAAGATGCAGAAAACCCTGCTGGATAAGGCCATCCGTCTGCTGAAACCCGGCCATGAGATGGTCTATTCCACCTGTTCCGTGCTGCGAGAGGAAAACGAAGATGTTGTTGCCGCCGCGCTCAAAAAGGGCGGCGTGGAGCTTGTGCCGATCGATACGGGCGCGTTTGAGGGTGTGCCGCTGCTGCCGACAAAGCTGGAAGGCGTGATGTGCGTCTGCCCGGATGAATGGTACGAGGGATTCTTTGTTGCGAAACTGAGAAAAAAGGCGAAGAAATAACCTCTTCTTCGGGCGTAAACGGCAAGGTTTCGGCGGGTTGACGTCGAAATGAAGATAAAATCCCCATTTTGCTTACGGAAGGACGGAAAAAACGGATGAGAAAATCGATGTCGGCTTGGATTCGGAGGGGAAGTGTCATCCTTCTGACGATGCTGCTGTTTTTGACGGCGGCTGTCGCTGAAAATGCGCAGACTCCCATTTTGATTGACGGCGTTCGTGTTGCGTTCTTCGACGCGGATGGCAATCTGCTCACGCCCAAAGCGGAAAATGGTCTGCTCTATGTGCCGTTGCAGGCGTTTTGCGAAAACATGGGTCTGAGCGCCGAGGTGCAGGGGCAGTCCGTCGCGGTGGACGGCACGCGCATCGGCATGTTCGACGAGGCGGGCAATTTCCTCACGCCCGTGCAGATGGACGGCGTGGATTATGTGCCGCTTGCGCCCTTCTGCAACGCGCTTGGCATTCAGATTGCGGAGGAAAACGGCGGCTTTTCCGTTACCCGCAAAAAGGCGGAACAGCCCGCCGCCGAAACGAAAGCGCAGACGGGGAAGATTGCGCTGACGGAATATAATTTTGACGACTATTTTTCTTACAGTCTTGAAGATCGAAATTTTCAAGCCACACAAAGCCAATATCCCGACGCGTTTTGCAATAGCGTTGAAGTGGATTATGTAGTGACGTGCAACGCGCGCTCTGCTTTTGAAATTGAAAACGTTACTTTTACCCTGTATGGATTTCTATCCGAAGCGGATCAGGAACGCTGTGGATTTTGGGGTGTGGCATATACGGTTGATATGCCGGCAAATGGAAGCTATTCGTATACCTATCACAAATCAGATTCTGCATTTGTTGATTATATCAGCGATAAAGCGACATCAGCAGCCTTGGAAACGACCTTCGTGAAACAGGTATCCGGCTATTTGATTGTGGAACGAGAAAAAGCCGACGCGGCCAATCTTGCTTCTTTCCAAAAGGGCGAGGAACTGATGGAAGCCGGAGAGTTTAGCGATGCTGAGAAGATTTTTTCCGCACTGAATACCATCGGCTATCCGAACGCTCAGGAAAAATACGATGAGGCTGAGACCAAATATAAAGAGGCTGAAAAGGTACGGAGGGAAGCGGCGGAAAAAGCTGAGCAGGAAAGGGCAGAAAACTATCAAAAAGCCGTTGCGCTGGAGGAAGCCGAAGATTACGAGCAGGCGATTTCGATTTACGAAGGGTTGGACGACTATAAGGATTGCGCGGAACGGATTATGGCCTGCAACGAAAAGAATGAGAAAAAGACAAAATATCAAACCGCCGTGCAAAAAGAAGAAGATGGGGACTATTCGGGCGCATTCCAAGCTTATGAGGAATTGGGAGACTATAAGGACAGCATTGCCCGCGGCAGTTTCTGCGTCAAGAAGTATCAGGCGTTGAACAGGATAATTAAATATACGTCGGAGCACGATGGCGTATGTGACGAGTTCATTTATTCGTATGATGAACAAGGCTTTCCGCAGAGCATGAAAAAGAAAGCAAAACTTTCATATACTGAAAGTTATATAGTAGATTCAGACGGATTTATTTTCGGAAGTAGATATGAAGGGCAATGGTTACCCCAAGAAGGCCGTACCGTGATTGCGGATGTTGCATATGATGATCATGAGAATGAAGTATTCCGCAGATCGACTTATCGTTCTCCTGATAATCAAATACATCAAGATGGTGCAATTTTGACTGAAACCCGTGAATATACATATGATGAATACGACAACATGTTAAAAATGAAGATTTCCGATGGAATGTATGAACGCGAATATACATATGAATATGAATATGATGCATATGGACGCATAGAAACTAAAACAGAATTGAAAAATCAAGAAGTCATTTATAAAGCAGAATATTTTTATGATGACAATGGGATTCTGTGGAAAATTAAATATGATAAGTATTTTAATAATGATGAAAAGAATACATGGATAGATACCTATACCTATGCATATTACGGCACGGAAAGGGTTCGCACCGAAGAGGGCCTTGCCGAACATCGGGAGCGCATGAACCAACTGATTGAAGAAGCCCAAAAAGAACCCGAAAAGACATATACGACGCTCAAGCCCGGCAGCAATGGCCAGGAGGTGCTCGACGCGCGCATGAAGCTCTATGAGCTGGGCTATTTCAAGAAAAAGCCCACCCAGACCGAGTATACCGACAGCATGGCGGATTACGTCAAAAAGTTTGAAAAAGACCACGGCCTGACACAGGACGGCGTGCTCTCGCCTGAGGATCAGGAAGTGCTGTTTGGGCTATAAATAAGGAAGAAAAGCGCTTCCGTATAGGGGCGCGACAAAACGACAATCAATCCAATATCTCAGGGCAGTGACGACGGATGAGGTTTTCTTCTCCGTTGTCACTGCTTTTTGTGTCTGAAAACAGGAAGCTGTCAAGCTGACAAACCTGATATTTCAAGAAAAACTACGTATTTTTGCCCAAAGGTTTTCAAAGGGCGATGCGCCAAACAGGCGCCATAAATGTTCGGAAAGCCCTTTGGTGTGCTTCACACCACAATACTTGAGATAAAAAGAAGAAATCCGAACCCATCCCCAATCGGGATGATGTTCGGATTTCTTGGGTTTGGTGGAGCATAGGAGATTCGAACTCCTGACCCCAACACTGCCAGTGTTGTGCGCTACCAACTGCGCTAATGCCCCGTCAACATTGCGTATTATAGCGCAGAATGGAGAATGCGTCAATCCCTTTTTTGAAGTTTTTTGCATCAAATGGCAAAATCTGTATGGAATTGCCTGACCCGGCAGGCGATTTGCTTGCTTTTGGCGGGCAAAATGGGTATAATAACAGAAAAAAGTGAGCGCGGAGGAGAACATGGCGCAGAAGTATACCCGAAACATGATCCGAAACGTGTTTATCGAGATGCTCGACGAACGGCCGTTTGACGAAATCACCGTGACCGATCTGGTGACGCGGTGCGAAATCAACCGCAAGACGTTTTACTATTATTATCAGGATTTGTACGCCGTGCTGACGGAGATTTTTGAATCTGAGCTGGAAGCGGTGCTCGGCGGCGTAAAGGAGCATGTCACGTGGGAAGAAGGCATCGCGCAGGCGGTGCAGATTGCCTTGCAACATAAGCGCGCAATCTATCACGTGTATCACTCGATGCAGCGCGAGACGCTGGAAAAATATCTTTACAATGTTGCGGGCGAAGTCATGCGCCGCTATGTCGAGCGGCAGAGCGCGGGCATCCACGCAAGCCAGGGGGACAAGGACATCATCGCGCAGTTCTACCAGAGCGCGCTGACCGAAATGGTGCTCAACTGGATCGGGCAGGGGATGAAGGAAGACGGGCTGGAAATGATCACCCGTATGGGCCAGCTCTTTGACGGCAACATCCGCGCGTCGCTCAAGCGGAGCGAGAGCCTGCCGGTTCGCCCGTGGAAGGGCGGTTTGAACGCCTAAAAAGACGGACGCACAGGAACATGTGCGTCCGTTCTTGTTTAAATGATATAGTCAAACCCCGCGTCGTCGTTTTTCATCAAATCGGCCAGGGTATAGCTTTCCAGATAATCATAAATCAGCTTGCTGAGCCCCTGCCACATCGGGTAAGTGCGGCAGTTCACCATGCGGGCGCACGGCTCATGCGGTTCGCAGAGGCAGGCGACGGGCGCAAGCTGGCCTTCCGTGATTTCCAGAATTTTGCGGACGGTAAACTGATCCGGCGTACCGTTGAGCCGATAGCCGCCGCCCTTGCCGCGCACGCCGATGAGCACGTTGTTCTGCACGAGCAGCTTGACGATGCTTTCCAGATATTTTTCGGAAATCTCCTGCCGCGCGGCGATTTCCTTGAGCGGCACATAGGTGTTTCCCCGCTCGTGTTCAGCCATATCCACCAGCATGCGCAGCGCGTAGCGGCCTTTGGTCGAGATCATCATCGGTATTGCCTCCTTTGCGCCCTCCCGATCATGATGGCCCAATCTCCCCGCCGTCGGGAAGAAAAAAATGTGAGCGGTGGAAGGGTGAATCCTTATTACCTATTATACCATGGGGTAAATGAAGAGTTCAAGAAAATTTTGCGAAACCCGCTTGACAGAATCCGTTCATAGCGATATAATCCATTTACCGACCGGAAAGATGGGTTTAATGCCGGGCGGATATCGAACGGATAAGAGGGACTGAATCATGATGAGGAGCCATGCCGAACCGTTCCGCCGCCCATGCGTCGGATTTTGCAAAACGCAGAGCAGACGATGTTGAAGCGCCGGACGTGCGTTTACAGAAAAAGTTCTTCACCATATTGAATGAAAACATAAACGGGAGGATTTCACCGTGAGCAAGATTTATACGAGCGCCGACCAGCTGATCGGCCATACCCCGCTGCTGGAGCTGACCCACATCGAGAAGAAGGAAAACCTGAACGCACATATTCTGGCCAAGCTGGAGTATTTCAATCCCGCCGGTTCCGTCAAGGATCGTATTGCGAAGGGCATGATTGACGATGCGGAAGCCAAGGGCGCGCTCAAGCAGGGCAGCGTCATCATCGAGCCGACCTCCGGCAACACGGGCATCGGCCTGGCGTCCGTCGCGGCGGCACGCGGCTACCGCATCATCATTGTGATGCCGGAGACGATGAGCGTCGAGCGCCGCCAGCTGATGAAGGCCTACGGCGCGGAGCTGGTGCTCAGCGAAGGCGCGAAGGGCATGAAGGGCGCGATTGCCAAGGCGAACGAGCTGGCGGCGGAAATTCCGAACAGCTTTATTCCGGGGCAGTTTGTGAACCCGGCGAACCCGGCTGTGCACAAGGCGAGCACCGGCCCGGAAATCTGGGAGGATACCGACGGCGCTGTGGATCTCTTTGTGGCGGGCGTCGGCACGGGCGGAACGATCACCGGCGTGGGCGAGTATCTGAAGGAGCAGAACCCGAACGTGAAAGTGGTTGCGGTTGAGCCGGCGACCTCTCCGGTGCTGAGCAAGGGCGTTGCGGGCGCGCACAAGATTCAGGGAATCGGCGCGGGCTTTGTGCCGGACGTTTTGAACACGAAGGTTTACGACGAAATCATCGCCGTGAAGAACGAGGACGCGTTTGCGACGGGCCGCGAGATTGGCCGCAGCGAAGGCGTGCTGGTGGGCATTTCTTCCGGCGCGGCGGTGTATGCGGCGATTCAGCTGGCGAAGCGGCCGGAGAACGCGGGCAAGAACATCGTTGTGCTTCTGCCGGACACGGGCGACCGCTATCTGTCCACGCCGCTGTTTGCGGAGTAAGGGGAGACGTTGGGGCGCCGCACCAAACCCCGGCAGGAACCTGAGGTCCCGGCACCTCCCATATCGGTTCACTTTGTGAGCCGAAGGAAAAGCGGGTTAAAGCTGCCGCGAAGCGAAGAAGGGAGTCTGAGGGGATAATCCCCTCAGGCGGGTATGAGCGGCAGCCCATCGTAACCCATAAAATGAGAAAAAAGTAGTTTCAGAGCAGACTGCGAAGCAGTCTACGATTGAAATGGGGCATGTCCGCAAAGGCTGGGCATGCCCTTTTTATCGGTTCAGACAAATGAAACTGTGCTTCCATAGCTTTATCCTATAGTATGCCGTAGGAAACAGGGATTTGATCTTTCCCTTGTTCTCTCGTATAATACATCCATCGAAAGAAAAAACGTTCACCAAAACAAAACGGGAGGATTTGAACATGCTGTTTCATCCGGGCGGGAGCAACAGCCGAATGCGCTGACTGCCGATTCCAGCCGCAAAGCAACATTTCAATATAACCTATCGAACAGATCAAAGGAGATTGCGTTTTATGAACAGCTTCGTCAAGAAAATCGTCACCGTGGCCGCGACGGCCGCGCTCACCCTGTCCTCTGCCGCCGCGCTGGCGGCCGCTCCGCTTCAGCTCGGCGTGCCGGACGACGGCACGAACCTCTCCCGCGGCATCAAGCTGCTGGAGGCGGCGGGCTTCATCAAGGTTGACCCGGCTGCGGGCTACACGCCGGAAATCAAGGATATCACCGACTACCTCTACAACGTCGAGGTGACCCCGGTTGCGGCCAACACGCTGCCCTCCACGCTGGGCGATTTCGCCGCTTCCACCATCAACGGCACCTACGCCGTGCCTTACGGCCTGATTCCTTCCCGCGACGCGCTGCTCATCGAAAAGCAGGATGAGAACGGCGAGAACCCGTATGTGAACGTCATCGTCGCCCGCACCGCGGACAAGGACAACGAAGTCTATCAGAAGGTTGTCGAAGCCTATCAGACCCAGCTGGTCGCCGAATTCCTGTTGGTGAATTATCACGAGACGTTCTACCCGGCCTTTGCGTATGACGCGGACGCCGCATTCTCCGTCACCGAGGAAAACGTTGCCGAAATCTCCGGCTACAAGTCCTCCAAGGATGGCAAGACCGTCGTCAAGGTCGGCGTGTGCGGCGGCGTGGGCAACAACGAGCAGTGGATCGCGACCCAGAAGGTGCTCGACGACGAGGGCGCGAACATCTACATCGACCTTGTGGAGTTTGACGCGTACAACCTGCCGAACGAAGCGCTCAACAGCGGCGACATCGACCTGAACGCGTTCCAGCACAAGGCTTATCTCGCCAAGGACTGCTCCGCGAACGGCTATGACCTGACCGTCATCGGCGACACGCTGATCGCTCCGCTGTGCATCTACTCCGAGAAGTATGATTCCATCGACGCGATCAAGGAAGCCGCTGGCGCGAAGTAAGCACTTTTCAACCGGTACGGCCTTAAAAAGGCCGTACCGGCTTTTCCTGTCTATAACAGAAGAAGCGAGGTATCCCCATGATTCAAATCGAGAAGATGAATAAGGTGTTCCACCTCAAAAGCGGCGACGTGACCGCGCTGGATAACGTGACGCTGAATATCGGCGACGGCATGATTTACGGCGTCATCGGCTATTCCGGCGCGGGCAAATCGACGCTGGTGCGCTGCCTGAACCTGCTGGAAACGCCGGACAGCGGCACGCTCAGCGTCGGCGATTCCGGCGTGATTACGCTCAAAGACGGCAAGGCCTACGACGCGCAGGGCAGAAAGATGACCGAAAAGAAGCTCGGCGCAATGCGCCGCGGTATCGGCATGATCTTCCAGCACTTCAACCTGCTGGATCGCTCGACCGTGTTTGAAAACATCGCCTATCCGCTGCGCTACACGGGCATGAAGAAGGCCGATATCGAAGCGCGCGTGTTTGAACTGCTGGATCTGGTCGATCTGCGCGACAAGGCGGACGTCTATCCCTCCCAGCTTTCCGGCGGCCAGAAGCAGCGCGTCGCGATTGCCCGCGCCTTGGCGAACAAGCCGCAGGTGCTGCTCTCCGACGAGGCGACCAGCGCGCTCGATCCGGACGCGACGGAAGCCATTCTGAACCTGCTTCGCGACCTGAACCACAAACTCGGATTGACCATCGTGCTCATCACGCACGAGATGGCGGTCATCAAGTCCATCTGCCAGCGCGTGGCCGTGATGGAAAATGGCCGCGTGGTCGAGGAGGGCGACGTATACGACATCTTCGCGCATCCGCGCGCGGCGATTTCGCGCAAATTCGTTTCCTCTGCGTCCGCGCTGAGCAAGGTGGATAAGCTGATGGAAGAGGGGAGCACGCTCGTGCGTCCCACCGCGAATCAGAAGCTTGTGCGCCTGACGTTCCACAAGGACTGCGTCGGCGAACACGTGATTTCCACTGTCTCCCGCGATTTCAGCGTGGATATCAACATCGTGCTGGCCAATGTCGAGGTCATCGAGGATAACCCGCTGGGCGGCATGATCGCCCTGCTCGGCGGCGAGGAAAAGCAGGTGGCCGCCGCGCTGAACTATCTGAATGAAAACCATGTGTATACGGAGGTCATCGCCGATGGAAGCATTTGAGCAGCTGATTGAGCAGATTGCGCCGAATCTGTACGCATACAGAGATCGTTTCTTCACCAGCTTCGCGGCGACGTTTGAGATGTTCGCCAAGGCGGGCATCATCGCGTTTGTCGTCGGCCTGTTCTTCGGCGTGCTGCTGGTGATCACGCGCAAGGGCGGCGTGCGTCAGAATCTCGTCGTTTACCAGATTGTGAACATCGTCATCAACGTGTTCCGCTCGATTCCGTTTATCATTCTGCTGATTTTCCTCATCCCGCTGACGCGCGCGGTGGTCGGCTCGGCCATCGGCGTGAAGGGCGCGATTTTGCCGCTGGTGTTCGGCACGGTGCCGTTTTACACGCGCCAGGTGGAAGTTGCGCTGACGGGCGTGAACGAGGGCAAGGTGGAAGCCGCGCGCAGCATGGGTTCCGGCACGCTGGGGCTGATTTTCCGCGTGTATCTGCATGAAGCCGTGCCGGAACTGATCCGCGTGACGACAGTCACCGCCATCAGCCTGATTGGCCTGACGACGATGGCGGGCGCGGTCGGCGCGGGCGGCATCGGCAGTTTCGCGATTAACTATGGCCAGAACCAGAACCATCAGGATATCGTCAACGTCTGCGTGGTTGTGCTGCTGATTGTCGTGTTCATTTTGCAGAGCCTTGGCAACGCGCTGGCGCGGCGCACGACGAACAGGGGCCTGTTCCGGAAAGTGCATAAGTAAAGGATACGTTGGGGCTTTGCCCCAAACCCCAGAAGGGAACTGAGTTCCCTTCACCTTCCGCATGGCTTCGCGGCATGCCGCGAAGCGGAGGAGGAAAGTCCAGAAAACTCAGTTTTCTGGCAGGGTTTGGGGCAGCGCCCCAACGTATCCCTCGGCGTATCCCACACTTTCCCCGAAGTGTCCAAAAATCATCCAAAATCGAAGCTGTGTCGAAAAACGGGACACAGCTTTTTTTCTGCCCGTTTTAAAAACCGCTTGACCTTGGTACAATAATGCCATCAAAAGGAAATGAGCGATACACAAGCCGGCCGGGCAAAAGCCCCCGGCGGTATCGCCTGAACCATAAGGAGGTTTCGGTTATGTATTACAGCAGCGGCAACTATGAAGCGTTCTCTCATCCCAAGAAGCCGGAAGGTGTGGACGGCAAGTCCGCATACATCATCGGCTCCGGCCTTGCGGCGCTGACCGCGGCCTGCTACCTCGTGCGCGACGGCCAGATGAAGGGCGAGCACATCCACGTCTTTGAAAAAGATCCGGTGGCGGGCGGCGCGTGCGACGGCCGCAAGATGGACGTCGGCTATGTCATGCGCGGCGGCCGCGAGATGGACAACCATTTCGAGGTCATGTGGGATTTGCTGCACGATATCCCGTCCCTGGAGCATGAGGGCCAGAGCGTGCTGGACGAGTATTACTGGCTGAACAAAGAAGATCCGAATTCCTCGCTCTGCCGCGCGACCGTGAACCGCGGCGAGGACGCGCACACCGACGGCAAGTTCGCCATCAGCGACAAGGGCGCGATGGAAATCATGCGCCTGTTCTTCACGCCGGATGAGCAGCTCCAGGATAAGCGCATCACCGATTTCTTCGACGACGAGGTTTTCTCTTCCAACTTCTGGCTCTACTGGCGCACGATGTTCGCCTTTGAAAACTGGCACAGCGCGCTGGAGATGAAGCTCTACATCAAGCGCTACATCCATCACATCGGCGGCCTGCCGGACTTCAAGGCCCTGCGCTTCACGCGCTACAATCAGTATGAATCCATCATCCTGCCGATGACCAGCTACCTCAAGAGCCATGGCGTGCAGTTCTTCTACAACACGAAGGTCGTGGATGTGAAGTTCGACATCAAGGGCGAGCGCAAGCAGGCTTCCAGCATCGTGGTGGAGAGCGACGGTCAGCAGGAAACCATCAACCTGACCGAAAATGACCTGCTGTTCATCACCAACGGCGGCTGCGTCGAGAACAGCTCCATCGGCAGCCAGAACGAGGCGGCCGAGTTCGATCCGGAGCTCAAGCCGGGCAACGGCTGGGATCTCTGGAAGAAGATTGCGGCGCAGGATCCGAGCTTCGGCCATCCGGACAAGTTCATCTACGACGCGGAGCAGACCAACTGGGAGAGCGCGACCATCACCACGCTGGACGACAAGATCCCGCCGTACATTCAGAAGATCTGCAAGCGCGATCCGTTCACCGGCCACACCGTCACCGGCGGCATTGTCACCGTGAAGGATTCCAACTGGCTGATGAGCTGGACGCTCAACCGTCAGCAGCAGTTCCACGACCAGCCGAAGAACCAGCTGTGCGTCTGGGTCTATGCGCTGTTCACCGATAAGCCGGGCAACTATGTCAAGAAGCCCATGCGTGACTGCACCGGCAAGGAAATCTGCATGGAGTGGCTGTATCACATCGGCGTGCCGGAGGACCAGATCGAAGAGCTGGCGGAGAAGAGCGCCAACACCGTGCCGGTCATGATGCCGTACATCGACGCGTTCTTCATGCCGCGCGCTAAGGGCGACCGTCCGGACATCGTGCCGAAGGGCGCCGTGAACTTCGCGTTCCTCGGCCAGTTCGCCGAGACGGCCCGCGACACCATCTTCACCACCGAGTATTCCATGCGCACCGGCATGGAGGCGGTTTACACCCTGCTGAATGTGGATCGCGGCGTGCCGGAGGTCTGGGGCAGCACCTATGATCTGCGCGATTTGATCAACGCCACCGTGCAGCTGCGCGACGGCAAGAAGATCACCGATATGGAACTTCCGTTCATCGAGAAGATTGCGCTCAAGGAAGTGCTCAAGAAGATTCAGGGCACGGACATCGAGAAGTTCCTGAAGGAATACAATGCCATCTGATGCGAGCAATCGCGTTGGCGCGGGGCTTGGCTCCGCGCCTTTTTGCGTGGGGGGACGTTGGGGAAAAAACGCTGGGGCTTTGCCCCAAGTCTGGAAAACTCGCATAGTCGCGCTGTCCTCTGCCTGCGGCAGACGCGCTCCTTGCGATTTTCGATTTCCGCCATGCTGAATCCCGCACAGCGGGCGCATGGCTTCAATCCCCCAAAGGAACCGGAGGTTCCTGTACCTCCCGTCCTGACCGCTGCGCGGTCAGGGGAGAAAATAAGATGGTTCAGTGAGAAGTTTTTTGACAAGCTATTGCTTCTTGCGTATAATAGAATAAATGGGTTCGTGGATTACGCAGTAATCCACAAATGGAAGGTGAAGGGAACTCAGTTCCCTTCCGGGGTTTGGGGCAGCGCCCCAATGCAGCCCCTAAAGGAGGCTTTATGAAATTAGGCGTGATCGACGTGGGCGGAGGCTTTCGCGATATCTATGGCGCGGGCGTTTTTGACTGGTGCCTCGACCACGATGTGAATTTTGATTACTGTATCGGAATTTCGGCGGGCAGCGCAAACCTGGCTTCCTATCTGGCCAGACAGCGCGGGCGGAATTATACCTTCTATATGGATTATGTGTTCCGCAAGGAATACGCCAGCCTGGATAACTGGCTCAAGACCCGCAACTATGTCGATCTGGATTATGTGTACAGCACCCTGTCCAACAGTGACGGCGAAAATCCGATCGATTATGAAACGTTGGCGAAGAACCCCGCCGAATTCTATGTCGGCGCGTGCGACGCGCGCACGGGGCAGGCCGTCTATTTCAGCAAGAGCTGCCTGAAAAAAGATCATTACGATATCTTCAAGGGGTCGTGCGCTCTGCCCATGTTCTGTAAGCCGTATAGGGTTGAAAATATCCCCTGTCTGGATGGCGGCATTTCCGATCCCGTGCCAGTGCTCAAGGCGTTTGAAGATGGCTGCGACAAGGTCGTGCTGATTCTCACGCGCCCGATTGAGCAGAAGCGCGAACAGAAGAAGGACGTCGTGCCTGCGCGCCTGCTGGCTAAAACCTATCCGAAGGCGGCCGAACGGCTGCTCGACCGCTACCGCCTGTATAACGACGGCGTGGAGATTGCCAAAGAGTATCAGAAGCTCGGTAAGCTGCTCATCGTCGCGCCGGATGATATCTGCGGTCTGTCTACGCTCAGCAAGAGCCACGAGAAGCTGCAAATGATGTATGATAAGGGCATGAAAGACGCCGAGAAGATCGGGACTTTTCTGAACAGGTAAATCGAGGAATATGAAACATCCGCCCGGCGTGTGAGCCGGGCGGATGTTTTAAGGATTGTGTGATTCTTGCGCGAAGAGGATAACTGTGTTATCCTGTACAGGTCGGTTGTGCCGACAGGCATGATGAGGGCTTGACACCGAAACATCCGGATTTTGACCGGAAGGAGGTGAGAGCCATCAAAGCGAAAGAAACGGCGACGATTACGATCAAGCAGACGCTGATAACGTCGATCAAGATCGAAAAATCGACTGAAACAAAAGAACACGATGATGTCGACATCATCATCGTGTTAGTGCCGAGAGGCTAACAACTATAAAAGCTCTCGTCGTGCCTTTATTGTAGCATGATCCATGCCGCTCGTCAAGGGCGGCATTTTATTTAGACGCAATCATTCGGTCAGGGCGCGTTCAGATTTTTCCGTGCCTTTTCGCGTAAACGAACGAATAGATGAGCGGCGAGAGGGACGCGACAAAAATCGCGGCGACCCAGACGACGGCTGCATGGCTGAGGAAGACGGAAAGCAGCGTGACCACCCCGACGATGATCCATACATAGCCCGCGAAACGGTGGGTGTGATTCCAGTTATCCTCGTTGTCAAGCGTCCACGGGAGGCGGATGCCCACGGTGTAGTTATGGCGGCACTTGGGCAGATAATTGCCGATGACGATGAAGATCAGGCCGACGAAAACCATGCCGAGACGCGAGACGTTGATGGCGAAGCCCAGCGCGCTCAAATACATGGATATGCCGACAAAAAGGCTGACGGCGGGGCAGATCCACAGGACGAGCTGCGCCATCTTCTCGGAGATATTCTGCTTTTTGGGATCGGCGCGCAGCATGACGGCGCAGAAGAGCTGCATGGCGAGGATGAACAGCGGGAGGCCGATCACCGCGAACGGGCGGCCGGAATAGCCGTCTACTTCGCCACTGAAATTAAAATGAGTCGGCATGCGTTCGGGAAGCTGATTCCACATCGCCAGACCGACGAACATCGGCAGCAGGATGATGATGCAGGTAACAAGCAGGGTGCGTTTAGGAATGGCTTTCATGGTTGTCTCCTTTCAGTTGAGAGAGCCAGAGCATGACCTCCTCGACGACGGAGGTGTTCAGCTCGTAATAGATGAAGTTTTTTTCGCGCGTTTCAAACACGAGATCGGCCTTTTTGAGCACGCTGAGATGATAGGAGACCGTTGCGCCCGTCATCTCAAAATGCCCGGCGATTTCACCCGCGCTCATGCGTCCATCCCGAAGCAGCAGCAGAATTTCCCGCCGCGCGGGATCGGAAAGCGCCTTGAAGGTTTCGGCAAAGCTCATGCGGGACCTCCTTTCATTGCTGTTTAGAAATTGATCTAAATAGGCGATGGCTGTATTGTAGCAGGGCGGAAGGCGGGTGTCAAGAGGAATTTAGAAAAATTTCTAAATTCCACTCCTTCAGCCGCGCTTACGCGCGCCAGACTTTCGGCGTTTTGCTTGCCTGTTTCCCGCACGGCGGGTGTCAAGCAAAACGCCCTCAAAGAGGGAGCCTTTGGGTATAATCTGCCGAACAAAAATAGCGTAACTTTTTGGAAAAGTATCGCTTTCCAAGAAGGTTTCGCCATAATATGGAAGTCACATAAAGAAAAGCCTCCCTCTTAGAGGGACGTTTGAAATCGTCGCCGCCTGTGGCGGATTCAGACGATGAAAAACGCCGAAGGTTGGCACGACGAAGTCGTGACGGAAGGAGTTACGCTTTCGGCAGTTTCCGCACGACGACGGCGTAGCAGACGACCAGCGCGGCGAGGGTCACGGCCCACGAAACGGGATACGAGAGATAGAGCGTATCGAGGGTGGGGGAGGCGGCGAAGGCGGTATAGAGCCAGACGACGCGCAGCAGGCAGATGCCGCTCAGGCTCGTGATGGTCGGCAGAAGGGAATAGCCGATGCCGCGCAGCTGGCCGACGAAGGTGTCCTGCATACAGAACAGGACGTAGAGCGGCATGTTATGGCTGACGCGGATGAGGCCGTTGGCGATGACATCCGGATCGGTGTTAAACAGGGAGAGCAGCGGCGTGCCGAACGCATAGATCAGCAGGCCGAGCGTCAGGCCGCCCACGAGGGTCGCGGCGAGGCAGACCGCAAGCACGCGCCGCACACGCTGATATTTCTCCGCGCCCATATTCTGGCTGGAAAACGTAAGGGCAGCCTGCGAGATGGAGTTGGAAACCGTGGTGGCAAAGCCTTCGATGCTGGCGGCGGCGGTATTGCCCGCAATGGCGGCCGCACCGAAGGAATTGATGGCGGACTGAATGAGCACGTTGGAGATGGAGAACATGCTGCTTTGCAGACCGGCGGGGATGCCGATGCGCAGAATCAGACTGAGGGAGCGGCGCTCGACGCGCGTTTTTTTCGGCTCGAAGCGGATATCGCCGTGGCTGGTGATCAGGCTGGCGAGAACAAGCGCCGCGCTGATGAACTCGCTGACGATGGTCGCGATGGCGACGCCCGCGACGCTGAGCTTCAACCCGGCGACGAGCAGCACGTTGAGAATGATATTGACCACGCCGCTGATGGTCAGGTAATACAGCGGGCGCTTGGTATCGCCGACGGCGCGGAGGATGGCCGCGCCATAGTTATAGATGAGGCTGGCGGGCAGGCCGACGGCGTAAATATTGAGATAGAGCTTCGCGCCGGACAGCACGTTTTCGGGGCAGCCCATCAGTTCCAGCAGCGGGGCGGAGAGGAGCAGCAGCAGCGCGCCGAGCAGCACGCCGGAAAGAACGGCCAGCGCCATGGAGGTATGCACCGCGCAGCGCACGCCGTCCCGGTCTCCGGCTCCGGTCGCGCGGGCGACGGCCACGGACGCGCCGACGCTCAGACCCATCAGCATGCTGACCAGAAGCTGAATAAGCGAGGTCGTCGCGCCGACGGATGCCATCGCGACGGAATCTGCAAAGCGTCCGACGACGATGATATCCGCGGAATTATATAGAAGCTGAAGCACGCCGGAGAGAATCAGCGGCACGGTAAACGCGAGCACATTGGGCAGAAGAGGCCCGGCGGTCATTTCCACCTGGCGATGCGAACGATGGGCAAACAAGACCGATCACCTCAAATCAAAAGCAATGCGAAAAGAATAACACAACGGATGGGAAGCGTCAAGAACTGCATCAACCAAAAACCGCGCTTGCATTTCATGTGTATTTTGGATATAATGAAAGAGCATGTTGGCAAATGATGGACTGTGACGCGCGCCGCCGCGCGATGAGGAGCAAGAATATGAAAACAGTGACGATTCGCCTGACGATGATGACCGACAATGTGAAAAACTTTGTCAGCCTGGTCAATCGTTATCCGTATGATATGGATCTGCGTTCGGGCCGCTATGTGGTGGACGCCAAATCGATTCTGGGCATTTTCTCCATCGATCTGTCCCGCCCGATTACGATGTCGATTTACAGCGACGACTGCGACGACCTGCTCCGCGACCTGGACGGCTACATCGTCAAGGACGATGGGGAGAACGCTTCCAAATAACCGGCGTGGAACGATCATTCAGAACCGGAGGTGCGGCTCATGCCTCTTGACGCGCATGCTACGGAAGAAGAAGACAAGCTGATTCTGCTTTCCTCGCTGAGCCGCCTGGGCGGATGCACGCAGGAGCAGCTGCTGCGCTTTCTGGCTGAAAGCGGGCTGATGAACCCGTTTCAGTTTTACCTGGCGCTCGGCGGGCTGAAAGAAGCGGGCTTCATCCGCGAGGCGCGCCATATGGAAGGGGCGCTGCTGTTTCTGACCCCGCAGGGCCGCGAGAGCGTGGAAATGTTCGCCTCGCGCATTCGGGCGTCTCAGCAGGAAAAGCTGGATACCCACGCGGCGGAATGGAAGCGGCGCATTCGCGACGAATTGCAGATGCCCGCCGAGTGGAAAGAGACGGATAACGGTTTTTCCGTCACGCTGCGCGCGCTGGAAAGCGGCGCGGAAATCTTTTCCATGACGCTGACGGCGGCCACCAGAGCGCAGGCCAAACGATTCTGCGAGCGCTGGCCGAGCCGCGCGCCGTTTCTCTACCAGACCATCATGGAGCAGCTGGGGGAAGCGGATACGGAAAAAAACGAGCCGTAAGCGCAAAATGAGATCTAACGAAGGAAAAATGCAGTATAAAACCTGTAAATAAACGAAAAAAATAGAAAACAATCAAACGTTCGATGGCGAAAGCGAAAAAGGCGCGTTTGCAGCGCGCCTGATTCCATGCGGCTGTCGGGCGTTTTTTTGATGCGAAAAAACGCCGAAAAGGCGATCAAATGCCGGAAGAATATGCGGAAAGTTCGCAAAAAACGAACACAAATTTGGAAAGATTGACTGACGGGCGGAAAGAAATTGTCTAAAAACACTTCCATTTTTTCATACAATCTGATATAATGAACCCAACGCACAGGCGGGCGCGAACAAGCCGCCTGAAAAAACAGCCGATAACAGGCTTCAAAGGAGGAACGATTTATGAAGGACTACATGGTGAAGGACATACGCAACATCGCTGTATTGGGACACGGCTCTGAAGGCAAAACGACGCTGGTTGAGTCGATGCTCTATGCTGCCGGCGTGACTGACCGCCAGGGTCGTGTCGAGGATGGAAACACGGTCAGTGACTATGATTCCGAAGAAATCAAGCGTCATATCTCCATCAGCGCGTCCGTGGCGCCGATTGAAATCCACGGCAAAAAACTCAACCTCATTGACGTTCCCGGTTACTTTGATTTTGCGGGCGAAATGGCTGGCCCGCTGCACGCCGTGGAGGGCGCGGTGATCGTCATCAGCGCCGCGACGGGCATCTCCACCGGCTTTGAAAAAGCATGGAACGCGACCGCGAAGCATGGCCTGGCACGCCTCATCGCCGTCTCGCAGGTCGATCGTGAACATATCAATTACCGCAAGGTGCTCGACGATCTGCGCAGTACCTACGGCAACTGCATCATTCCGACGGTTCTGCCGATCGGCGAGGGCACGTCCTTCCGCGGCGTTGTGGATGTTTTGACGGGCAAAGCCTTCATCGGCGCGGGCAAAGACCGCAAGGAAATCCCGATTCCGGAAGACATGGCCGGCTTGGTGGAAGAGGCGCTGGAAGCCTGCCACGAAGCGGCGGCCAGCACCAGCGAAGAATTGATGGAAAAATTCTTCGACGAAGGCAAACTCAGCGAAGAAGACATGCTGCGCGGCCTGTCCACCGGCATTTACGAGGGCAGCATCGTGCCGGTTGCGCCGGTTTCCAGCCTGGACGGCATCGGCGTGCGTCCGCTGATGTATGAGCTGGCGATGTACATGCCCAGCCCGATGGAACACACCTATCACGGCATCAACCCGAAGACCAAATCCATGCACATCCGCCACGCGGACATGAGCGAGAGCTTCACCGCGCAGGTGTTCAAGACGATCGCCGATCCGTTCGTGGGCAAGCTGTCGCTGATTAAGGTGATCTCCGGCGTGCTGACCCCGGCGACCCCGCTGTTCAACGCGAACGCGGATAAGCCGGAAAAAGCGGCGGGCATCTTCATGGTGCGCGGCAAGAAGCAGATTCCGGTCGGCATGCTCTGCGCGGGCGACATCGGCGCGCTCAGCAAGCTGCAATACACCTCCACGGGCGACAGCCTCTGCGAAATCGGCAAGGTCGTTCAGTATGACAGCATCGATTTCCCCGCGCCGCAGATTTCCCTTGCGGTGTACGCCAAGAAGGCGGGCGATGAAGACAAGGTCTTCTCCGGTCTGGCGCGCCTGTGCGAGGAAATGCCGGACGTCATCGTCGCCAAAGACCCGATGACCACCGAAACCCTCATCAGCGGCCAGGGCGAACTGGAGCTTGAAATCGTGCGCCAGAAGCTGCAAAGCAAGTTCGGCGCGGAAGCCGTGTTCAAAGATCCGAAGATCGCCTACCGCGAGTCCATCCGCAAGACGATTCAGGTGCAGGGCCGTCACAAGAAGCAGAGCGGCGGCCATGGCCAGTTCGGCGACGTGTGGATCGAGTTTTCCCCGGCCGAACCGGGCACGGATTTCGAGTTCGTCGATGCGGTCGTCGGCGGCGCGGTGCCGCGCAACTTCATTCCGTCGGTCGAAAAGGGCCTGCGCGAGAACCTCGTCAAGGGCGTTCTGGCGGGCTTCCCGATGACGGGTCTGCGCGCCAAGCTCTACGACGGCAGCTATCACCCGGTCGATTCCTCCGAAATGGCGTTCAAGACGGCGGCGCGCATTGCCTACAAGCAGTGCATCAACGCGAACCCGGTGCTGCTTGAGCCGATTATGCACGTGGAAATCAGCGTGCCGGATGAGTACATGGGCGATATCATGGGCGACCTGAACAAGCGCCGCGGCCGCATCCTCGGCATGGAGCAGAATGACGGCAGGCAGCTCATCATCGCCGAAGTGCCGCAGGCCGAAATGTTCAAATACGCGACGGATCTGCGCTCCATGACGCAGGCGAAGGGTTCGTTCAAGATGAGCTTTGAGCGCTATGAAGAGGTGCCGCAGGCCATCGCCGCCAAGATTATCGAGGCGCATAAGGCCGATCTGGCGGACGACGACGAATAAAAAACATAAGATTCAGTATAATTCGACGACGACGGCTTACGTATCCACGAAGTATTCGGTAATCGAGCCGTGGTCTGAAGAGACGTATGACGAATTATACGACGCGGAATATGACGGAACGAGTTCCGCCACGTCGCACAGGTAAACAAACAGGTGAGCAGGCGGGCAGAAATGCCCGCCTGTTTCTATCTGTTTTGCTCAAAAATGATACGTAAATTTCACCGGATTGACAAATTCGCTTGACATGCGGATGAATCAAATGTAAAATAGAGATAGTCAAAGTGAAAGCGTGTGCAGATTATGCTGTGCTGGACATTGCGCCGGGGGAAATCGGAGTGCGTTTAGGCCGACTTTTCCGGGCGTTTGATACATCAAAACTGGATAGGCGGCAAAGCCGCGGAGGGAAGAAAGCGTCCCTGCGTCGGCATGGTTCTTTGTGCCTAAATGGGTTGTGGATCGCCAAAGGCGGGCGCCAATCTGTACACTTTTTTCTTGGACGATTGATTTGCGTTGAAATTGAGAATCCAAAAAGAAGGAGAGTGAAGCAGGTTGGCGTCGTTTATTTTTACCTTTTTAGCGATCGTCGTCGCACTGGCCGCAGGCGGTGCGGGCGGCTATATGTACCGCAAAAACGTGCAGGAAAAGAAGATCGGGCGCAACGAGGAATTTGCCCGGAATCTGCTGGATGAAGCGCAGAAGCGCGCGGAAGAAAAGAAGAAGGAAAGCATTCTTGAGGCCAAGGAAGAGGTCATCCGCCTTAAGAACGAACTGGATCGCGAAATCCGCGACCGCCGCGCCGAAGTGCAGCGCAGCGAGCGCCGCGTCACCCAGCGCGAGGAAACGCTCGACAAAAAGGCGGATAACCTCGACGCGCGCGAGACCGGCCTTGAGCGCAAGCAGACCGAACTGGACCGCCTGACTGCCGAGGCGCAGGAGTATGGCGCACGTCAGAAGGCCGCCGCCGAGGAGGCCGAGAAGACCGCCAAAGAGCTGGAAGAAAAGAGCCAGGCCGAGTTGGAGCGCGTCGCGAAGATGACGCAGGAAGAAGCGCGCGACATGATCGTGCAGCGGATTCAGAAGGAAGCTTACCACGACGCGGGCGTGATGGTTCGCGAGATCGAGCAGAACGCGAAGGACGAGGCCGAGAAAAAGGCGCGCAACATCGTTGCGATGGCGATTCAGCGCTGCGCGAGCGACCATGTGGCGGAGACCACGGTTTCCGTCGTGTCCCTGCCGAACGAGGACATGAAGGGCCGCATCATCGGCCGCGAGGGACGCAACATCCGCACGCTGGAAACCGCGACCGGCGTCGATCTCATCATCGACGATACGCCGGAAGCCGTTATCGTGTCTGCGTTTGACCCCATCCGCCGCGAGGTTGCGCGAATTGCGCTGGAAAAGCTCATCGCCGACGGCCGCATTCATCCGGCGCGCATCGAGGAAATGGTCGATAAGGCCAAGCACGAGGTGGACAACCAGATCCGCGAGGCGGGCGAGCAGGCCATCTTTGAAACGAACATGCATGGCATTCACCATGAGCTGGTGAAGCTGCTGGGCCGCATGCGCTATCGCACGAGCTACGGCCAGAACGTGCTTCAGCACAGCATCGAGGTCAGCCATCTGGCGGGCCTGATGGCGGCGGAGCTGGGCGCGGACGTTCAGCTTGCCAAGCGCGCGGGCCTGCTCCACGACATCGGCAAAGCCGTCGATCACGAGCTGGAAGGCACGCACGTCGAGCTGGGCGTCGAGATGGCCAAGCGCTATCACGAGCCGCCGGAAGTGATCCACTGCATCGCGGCGCACCACAACGATGTCGAGCCGCAGACTGTCGAGGCCGTGCTGATTCAGGCGGCGGACGCGATCTCCGCAGCCCGTCCGGGCGCGCGCCGCGAGAGCATCGAGAACTACATCCGCCGTCTGGAAAAGCTGGAGGAGATTTCCAACAGCTTCCCCGGCGTGGAAAAGTCGTTTGCGATTCAGTCCGGCCGCGAGGTGCGCATCATGGTCAAGCCGGAGGATATCTCCGACGAGGGCACGTATGTGCTTGCCCGCGAAATTGCCAAGCGCATTGAAAATGAGCTGGAATATCCGGGACAGATCAAGGTCAACGTCATCCGCGAGACCCGCTGCACCGAGTTCGCGAAGTAAGAAAAAAACAGAGTTTGGAAAGCGGTGCCGTGTTTTGCGGCGCCGCTTTTTGCGTAGGGATGGGGAAGTTGGGGCGCCGATCCAAACCCCGCCAGAAACCTGAGGTTTCTGGACTTTCCGTATTGGATTGCTGCGCAATCCAAGGGGAAAGATTTAGACCGCCGCGAAGCGAAGAAGGGAGTTTGAGGGATGAAATCCCTCAAGCGGGTTTGGGCGGCAGCCCAAATAGGTCTGGGCGATAGCCCAGTGTGTCGAAGAAAACGTAGTTTCAGAGCAGGCCGCAAAGCGGCCTACGATTGAAACGGATTCAAACCGCAAAGGCTGCGGAAAACAGCGGACGCGTCCCGACAAATAGACTTTACGGACCAACACGAAAGGCGAAAAGATGAAACAGGTCATCCATATCTACGGCGCGTCAGGGTCGGGTACATCGACGCTGGGCAGGGCCATCGGCGAAACGCTCGGCTTCACATGGCTGGACTCGGACAACTATTTCTGGCTGCCGACCAATCCGCCGTATACGGCCAAGCGCGGCATAGCGGAACGGCTGAATGCGATGAATCGCGACATTGATGCGGCGGAAAACGTCGTGCTTTCCGGTTCGCTGACGGATTGGGGTGACGCGCTGATGCCGCGGTTCACGCTGGCCGTTCGCGTGGAGACGGATACGCCGACGCGGCTTGCGCGCATCCGTGAGCGGGAATATCGGAAGTTCGGCGAGCGGATTCTGCCGGGCGGGGACATGTACGAAACGCACATGAACTTTTTAAAATGGGCGACGGGCTACGACGACGGCGGACTGAACACGAGAAGCCGCGCGAAGCACGACGCATGGGAAAGCATGCTGCAATGCCCGATTCTGCGGGTCGATGGAACGGACGAAATCGGGCGAAACGTGGAAAAGGTGCGGCGGGCGCTGGAAAAAATGAGGAAAACGGGGTGACTGCGCAGCGGCTTGCGCCGAGGTGGAAGGGAAGCCTTTGGTCTGAGTTGAACAAGGAACGATAACGGGCGGATGGGAGAAAAGTGAAATGAAAATCGAAATTCGGCAAATCGAACATGCTGAGGAAAAGCGGACAATCTGCCGCGCGATTTTGGAAGCCCTGCCGGAGTGGTTCGGCATTCCCGAAGCGCGGGAGGAATACATCCGCGAGAGCGCGGACAGGCTCTTTTTTGCCGCGATGGACGGAGAAAAACCCGTCGGCTTTCTGTATCTGAAAGAGACGGGGCGCAACACGGTCGAGCTGTATGCAATGGGCGTTTTGAAGGCGCGGCACAGGACGGGCGTCGGGCGGGCGCTGGTGGAGGCGGCCAGGCGAGCCGCGCGCGAGGCGGGCTATGCGTTCATGCAGGTGAAAACGGTACAGATGGGAAAATACGCCGAGTATGACGCGACGAACCGGTTTTATCTGGCGATGGGGTTCAAGGAGTTCGAGGTATTCCCGCACCTGTGGGACGAATGGAACCCGTGTCAGGTGTATGTGATGGGGCTGTAACAAAAGGAGAAATGAACATGGAGATTGAAACGCGGCCCGACGCCTATGAGGTGCGGCGGCTGGATGAGCGGGACGTGGACGCGATTTTGGCGCTCTGCGAGGGAAACAGCCTGTTTTATCAATATCATCCGCCGATGGCGACGCGGGAAAGCATTTTGGCGGACATGACCGCACTTCCGCCGAACAAGCGCATGGAGGACAAGGCTTACGTCGGTTTTTTTGAGGAAGGAAAATTGACCGCCGTTCTGGACTGGATCAGCGGCTATCCGACGAAAGAAACGGCGTGGATCGGGCTGTTCATGGTCAGCGCGGAAAGACAGGGGCAAGGCGTCGGAAGTGAAATCATCCGCGGCCTGACGGAAAGCCTGAGGGCGGTGGGGTATCGGGAGATTCAGCTCGGCGTGGACAAAGGAAATCCGCAGAGCTTCGCGTTTTGGAAGAAAAACGGGTTTGAGGTTTTGCGCGAGGACGATTATATCGTGATGAGACGGAAAATTTGAGGAGATGAAAGCATGATTCGGAGGTCTATCCCGAATTTTGTGTAAACGTTCTCCGCGAGTGTAAACAGCAGAAACGGGTATGAGGCGGCAGCGGTCTGACCGATACCGCCTTTTCTCTACCATAACGCCGACGGAACCGGATGTCAAGGACGGCGAAGCCGGGATGCTTGCAGCCTTTACCCTTGACGTCTGGATACGGCGGTGTTATTCGGGCATGCGCTCGGCGAAGTAAATCGACAGATGTGCGTGGATCATGCTCCAGTCCCGCTGTCGTCCTGTCCATTTCTTCGTGATGTCCACCATCGCCAGGTACAGTGGAGATCGTCCGGCTGGCGGAGTGGGACACGATAAAGTCCAATGTCTTTGCAAGAACGGCGATCCGGTTTGTGCAGGGCTTACCGGAAGCGAGACTGCTGAACTCCGTGGTCGTGCCGT